>WLWD01002305.1_pt1 | contig 95708 bp, 59 predicted proteins | sample 6712731 | NCBI WGS metagenome assembly WLWD01 (sample SAMN12718690, study PRJNA576275) | sponge metagenome | isolation source: marine sponge | host: Mycale hentscheli | place: New Zealand: South Island, Marlborough, Capsize Point | collected 2014-11-01
CCCCATATTGTGGGATAAAGGAATTTCAGAATACTTCATAGAGGTTAAAGTCAATTACAGCAATCAAATTTCATATACTCTTAAAAGTACTAGCTATTCATGTACAACATGATGCACTCTCAGTGTATGATAGCCAACCTGACAGGTGGTCGTCTTAGCACCTCCCCCCTCCCACTTTTCATATGCTGTCTCTGCCACTATCAGTTAAGTATTCATCAAGGCCGTAGGAAGTGGTATGGCTGGTTGGGTTTTGGCCCGACCACTTTTTCTGCGAGACCACACCCCGACCTCACCCGCTTACTGCTTACACTACTCAGAGGTCCATTACCGCGTGCGGTTCGACACCAGCCACGCAACTTAGACTTTCCTGAACCAAAGTTTTGGGAAGGATAGGCCCGTATTAAGGAGGGAGTTCCCTCCGGTTTTCTAAATGGCCTTTCCTCCATTCAAAGGTGTAGTGCTCTGCCAGACCTCTGCCTCCTTGGATACAATAGAAGAAAATAGCTAATAGCATCTCGTGCGGGCTCTCAAGAAAGGCTAAACTAAGGACCATTCGTATAAATTTTAAACTTTAGTGTTTTTGTATTTTATTGTATTTCTAAAATTACGATTTTGAGCTTTATTGAGACCACACCCATTTCCTGGCCAGACCACTTGAAATTTGCTTCCTACGGCCTTGTTCATTCAGTATTCAATGAACTTAGCTATAGAGACTAAATTAGTGTCATCAATATAGATAGCTATCTACATCAAAATTTTTAATTATGTGTAAAAATAATTGAAGAAAACAAAACAGTGGATGTGGCTTTCGGTGCAAAATTAGAACCCCTAATTCAAAGTGCTGGCTATGGGTTATATGTGCCAAAAACATTAAAACTCACCTTTTATAACTTTCCTTGTTAAAACATGCATGGCAGCTGAGCCCCCTCCCGTCATCGCGTCATAGAGTATACGTCCACAAGTCATGCAGTAGAGACGTCGTCGCGTATTTTTTCCCGGCCCACAATATCATCCAAAGCTAAAAACTGAGGAATTGAAGAGCATGCGTGCAGAGTGGGCGGAGTAAGTTTGTTTAAATTACTGCGCGCCTCCAGACTATTCGTAGCTAGCGAGCTAGCGAGCGTGGGGAGAAGTAGTAGTGGGGATTGTGTACCTTTACCTAATACATAGTTAGTGGGTAAAGGGGTGAACCATGTCCCTTTACCTATTACATGTCCCTTTACCTATTACATGTCCCTTTACCTATTACATGTCCCTTTACCTATTACATGTCCCTTTACCTATTACTTTTTTTACCTAATACTTTTGGTAGAACCAATACATAGTTAGTGGGTAAAGGGTAGAACCATGTTCCTTTACCTAATACTTTTTTACCTAATACTTTTGGTAGAACCATGTCCCTTTACCTTATACTTTGGTAGAACTAGTCTGGTCAAATGCAATAGTATGACCTGTTCTGCTGACTCATCATACATTGGTGCGTGAAATGTTACCACAAAATGCGCACAATTCTGCAGCACACGTTTCATTTTTTTAGCTTGTTAATTAAAGTGTGGATGCAGAAAGTGCAATGAGGGAGAGCATGCAGTTATTTGGTGTCACTGAAAGAAAACCTGAAAGAAGCTATATGTGGAAGTCACTCTGATCTAACAGCTTGAGTTGTTGCTCCAGCTCAGATATTTTGTGAAGCTTAATAACGTCACAGCTTCTTTTCTAGCTAATACCATATAATTTCTTCCTCTGCTTCTTTGCCTGAACAGTAGATAGATCACTCCTGCATATGCAGCAAGTCGCCATTGCTAGCCCGTCTGGATGCTGCAGCAGAGATCCGATTTTTACACGCATTTTATTAGGATAGCGCGGTTAGCTAATGGCCATTGCGGCTTCCCCCACTTAACGTGGGGAACCAGAACAGGTCATACTATTGCATTTGACCAGACCCCTTTCCCCGCTATGCGGTAGGTAAAGGGTCTGGCTATGCCAGACAGGTAGAACTATGTACATTTCTATTTTTAATATTTTGGTAGAACCATGTCCCTTTACCTAATTCTTTTTTATTTAATACTTTGGTAGAACCATGTCCCTTTACCTAATTCTTTTTTATTTAATACTTTGGTAGAACCATGTCCCTTTACCTTAGTGGGAGTCAGCTGGTGAAAGAGTAAATTTGAAGAAACTAAAGCGTTTTTATCATGGTTATATGTATACTAACATATCCCCAACTACTTGTTTTTTTTTTTGTAAATCATATGTAAGCCCAATATTTCGTGTGGGTGTTTCTGTTTTGTTTTATTTTTCACTAGTGCACAAAATTTCTATTGGGTAAAGGATATCAGTAGTTGGTAGTTGGTAGTAATCAGGTAAAGGGTTTGGCTGGCTAGATTTTTTTGCCCATTTCTTTGCTAATGGAGTTTGCCTTGTAATGAATAATAGTATGTGTACTTATACATCATGTGATTGTAACTACAATAATTACTTAACACAGTATCAGTACAATTATTTCGAAAGGCCTGATCAGACAATCACATCTCAATCAGTTAGCCTTGACACTTGGTACAAATTGACACTATAAAATGTTACGTAAATTTAGCTAGAAATGGAGGTATTGATTCTTATGTGATAATTTATAATCTGAATATTTCTGTTTTCATGCAGGTGTACTTGATAACCTAAAACAAGTCCCTGTAGAACTGTGGCAATCTGGAGTATTCACAGATGTGAGATGTTTGAGTAAGTGATTTCCTAGGGGGTGGTCAGTTAAGTACTAAGTTGCATGAGCTATGCACATCTGAAGTTTCGTGTGTTTGTAGATTAACTTTGCCCTGCGTTTAGCTCCTCTTAAATTCACTTTATTCTAGTCTGAATACCTTGTCGTGTCATGCCCTTGGTCTTTCATTGTGTTCCTCCTTATGTACATGGCTTGAGTCATGCAAAGCCATTTCTAGCATTTCTTTTTACGCATAAGGTAGATGTTGAGTCTTTAACATGACGCTGTCCCACCCATATTTTTCCGACTGTGAAAACATTTGGGAAAATATATGAATTTTAAATAGGAAACCTATCTGATTGAGAACACTGACATTTAAATGATGTTGAAAATTTTTACCAGACAATACCTGTATGACAGAGATAGTGATGGGAAGGGGGCAGGAGGGAGTAGCCCTCTTATCAATTTAAGTGCATACTAAGGTGATATTTATGAATCATCACTTTATTGCCAATGTTTGTCAAGGCAACATAACGATTAACTAGGACCTGTATATAGTTTGGTTTGGTAAATGGTCGTCATGCTAAAAAGTAATGCCTCGTTAGAATACTTTGGCAAACAGTGCAGGCTTTTTCATTGAAGTGAAGCCAGTGGGGAAAAACTAAACATCATAGTTCAGAAAGCTAAAACGTGGTATTTTAAGAATTTCAAGGATCCACTATACAGCATAGTCTGGCTTTGCCGACCCTTACCTCCTTTTAATATGGTGCGGGGGAGGAGGAAAGGGTCTGGGGACTTTAATGATCAGTCCAGAGCGCCAGATTCTGGCGCTAACCATCCATTAAAAATATTCACCGCAACACTTGTATACTTTGCCTCAAAGAGATTGATACCTTCAAACCAGAGCGAGGTCGTTTGATATAAAGTAAGGCAATCTTTTTCATTACCATGCAATACAAGTGCCTTCTGAGACTGACATAGCATATAAATTGCAAAGTGAGGGACCTCTCTTGGATAATAGACTGCAGGACTACCCGAGTGTCCATAATTAGGCTTAATTAGCGCATGCACAAAAATTCATTTTGAACTAGTCATTGGCACTAGAGTCCCCAGACCCTTTCCTCCAACCCCGCACAATATTAAAAGGAGATAAGGGTTAGCAATGTCAGGCTATATGCAACGGTCATTGAATGTCTTTAGGTAAAGGGTTTTCATATTAAAATATCTTTTTTTATAACTAAAAAGTACTTATATATATGTAGGCCACATAGGAGTTGTATTAATATACAGAGGTCTCCACTAGTTTCACGATGGTACACAATGTTTCATAGAGCAGTCAGGTGTGTAGAGTGCAACCTAGTCTACAAGTTATCGAGGAAATGTGTATACCATGGCATATATGCCTTTACTTGGTAAAGGGTCTAAGTAGAATATTAGAATTAGTTGTGTGTGTGTGAGAAGTCGTAACCAACTAAAGTGAAAATAAACATAGAATGAGGATTTATTCAGTGATTGTGTAAATGCTTGGCTGTTCAACTTTGAGTATTTTTTTTAAAATTATAACTAGAGTGAGTGTTTGAGAATGGAGTCAATTCAAACAAATACATTTGGTGATTTTTCAGCATATTATATGATCAGTCTGAAATTGAATATTTATAAATATTTAATGTTATTGTTATTTCCATTTAGGCGAGAGTGTGGAGACCTTCAGTGCACCAATTTCCTCAAAATGTCCAGAAATTTGAAGAAATGACTGAAGGTTATTTCTGTGAACAATACAAGCAAACTATAGTGAAGTCATGAACATGATTATCATTTATTTTACTCATATTCATTGTTTTTATTGAATAGGTGTTTAAGGGTGTTTCATTACACCCTGTTAGGGGGGTTAAGGGAGCACCATGTGAGGAGTTGTAGAGGAGGCGCCGTTCTAACACCCCATAAGGTGCCCATTAAGCACCCCATTTTTTACTGTGTGCCGGGAATCGAAAAGCCAGTGGCCCTGGGTTCGATTCCCGGCAACAACCAAGATTTTTCACTTTTTCCTTTGCTTTTTTCCAGAAGGTGAGAAAGTTTCAATCTAGTTTATATGAAGGGTCAGAACTTGATAATACCGTAGTTCTTTGTAATATAACTAGGCAAGTTTATTCAACATTTTGTGCTCAATCACACGGCTAGTTATAATAGAAATATAATAACATAAACAGTAAATACCACTTTGCTCCCTCGCCAATTACATCTCCACTCCAGATGCGAACTGTCTCACTTGTAATGAGTTGATGATAAGACCAGAGTATTCTTGTTAACAGCTAGTAGTCCAAACACCCACGTCAGACCTAGCAGAGGCACTGCAGTTCTAAACAAGACACAATTAAACTATCATGAAAAAAAGAAAGAAAGAAAACTTAAGTAAAAAGTCAGTATACATCATATAGTGGTGAACTACAAGTCAAAAGGTTTCTTTACAAAATATAATACTATTGAAAATAACTGTAAGCCCATTTAGGAGACCTTAGCCACCAAATTTTTATTGTTACTAAGAAGACCCATTGTGGGCGGCATGATGAAGGGTGAGCAGAGAGAGATAAAGAAAGAGATGAAGAGAAAGATAAAGAAGAAAGAAGAAGATGAATGAACTGTGTGTGTGTGTCATGAAAGTCAATTATATGTGTATTTATTATTAGCAGTGTGTCATTATTATTGTATATGTATTCTAAAGTGTATGCATGCGCATGTCATGATTGCGTGTGTGTTAGTTCTGTCCGGATGTTCCGTGACCACTCCCTCATTTTGTGTCCGCGTGCGTGTCCTCGGCTACATAACCTTAGACACGCATGCGTATCATCAGTTCCCCATAGTTTAGTCTTAACCCCAAACTGATCGAGAGCTCAGGGAAGGGCGGACATAGCTACAAGGAACTCTGGTGGCAGCAAGTTACCAGAGTGTATGAGCAAGCTGAGTGACGACTTTACCATTTCTTGTTGTTGTGACTGTGCTGAGCTGGGCTGTGTCGAGCCGCAACCCACAATTGGCGTTTATAGCTATACATCGATTTCACTGAAGTTCACCTTATAACAACAATGAAAAATAAACTTACACGGATCTAGTAGAAATCATATAGTTATCATGAAGAACTACTGCTGATACACAGTAACTATGACAGCTGGAACTCCGCGAAGAACAATAGAAGAAAAAACAGAGAATTGAATACTGTAATAATATAGATTATGTCGTTGCTCTGGCTTATACAAACATTTGGTGTAATAAACCAAACGCAATCTCTACTTCTTCATGAGCTTTGTTCATCTCTATATTCACCCCAGCATAATGGCAGTAGTAGGTACCATCTCTTTGCCACATTTCCAAACACTTTCACAATAAGTAGGTACAGCATAACTCCCTCTCCCAACATCCAGAAGAAGGCACAAAGAAACAAATATTGCACTAATATACATTATCCCTCAAGTAAGTAAGAAAGAGGACTTTCAATTAAGCATTTTTTGGAAAAACAAATATGTTGCTAACGTTGTTAAAGGAGGCGTGATCCACTTCAACTATAAACTCACAAATATATTTAGCTATGTCAAAACTTAGCAAATGTATTAAATTAATGTATAGGTGATTTGAACTTCTATTCATAGATGACAGGATAATAGCATGCAGTTGTTTAATATATTTCCGGACAGTAAACTTAGCTCATTACCAGAGTAGTTATAGCAACCAGGCCTGGCGTACAATTGTGGGGAGCCCCTAGTGAGTTTCTCTAACTTTACACCAAGTTACGAAAAAAACTACTTCAGTGAAGATATCTAGTGTGGAAAAAACCTTATTACACTTCAGAGTGATATGGCAAGATATTTCACTCTCAGGCTTTATTTCACTTTCCTTTGGCTCTTGAAAAAAAATTAGCCTGCTCATGAAATATTTCACCATATCACACTCTATTATTATATATATAATACGTATATATTTATTATAATATATATTATATATATATATTATATATATTATATATATATAATACACCAATATTGTAAACAATTTTATTTATTGGAGACCAATAACTATTTAGTTTTAATGACTTCTACTGGAAAAACACAGTAGAAATAAATCTACAGAAATGTACATTGTAATCTTAAAAATGAGTTAAGTTCCATGATTTGGTGTAAATTGCCTGTTTTTATATGCAAAATATGAGGCATACTATTAACAACTCTTTGGAGAAAATTACCTCTTTGTTCTTAAAATCTCACAAATATAAATCTCACTATTAATGCAAGAAAGCATAAATAAGTCTACTTATTTAAACAATGTGACCAGTGAAGTAGTGTAAACGAATTGGTTTAGCTACATCAACATAATCGGTTGTAAAATCTGAGAGTAACTGCTACTATGACAGAATTAAGTAGCCATTATTTATCAAAGGATTACTTTCATGTGAAAAAACAAACAGATGATGGTATAAAACAGTCACTCTTGACACTCTTGAAGAAATTAACCGATATCTGTAATACATAATTGAACTGACACTTCTAGCAGTCATTCCATTAATATTATCAGCAACTTTATCTGTAGTAAAGGGAAATCAAGAAGAATCTAACCAATTCCTATTATCTAAACTGGACATATTGTCTCGTGAGCACAGAAGCAATCCTCAGTACAGTGATATCATGATTGAGTACTATGGTTCAATGGATTTAGATAGATTGATAGACATCCATGTAAATATGCCGCAACTCAGATATTACATCATTCACCAACAACAAAATGTTAATGCCCTAGGGTGCCATCTATCAGCAATTATGACACCAAAAAGGATCAACCTTTCAAGAACTTTTGCTCTTGCCTCGTTATCCAACACCTGACGAGATAAATGCTCTGGATATTCTCTCCCAAGCATGTACCCAGCAACTGCCTCCTCATGACAAGTACATCGCAGGATACTTAGGCCCGCCTCCTCACCACGAACAAACCATTACAAGGAATAAGTTAATTGTGATGCCGGTACCTCCTTGCGCCAATCATCCGGACTATATAGACCATGAGACACTCACTCGAATAAATACTTTCATGGATAAATTTCATCAGCCATTTAATAGGAAAGCTCAAGGACGAAAACAGTATGCTGTGCTATACACTATGGCTCGGACCTTACCAATCCAAACCCACCTGATCCACTGCTTGAGAGTGGCAGAAGGACTGCTGAAGGTGATGGTTGGATTGCAGCCCTTCCAGAGTCCAAAAGAGATGTCCAACCAGCAAATGATAGATTGCAACAACATTCACAGTAGAGACATTTATTTGTACACTTACTCTAGTCCATGTCGAAACTGTGCTGAAATAATTGTGAATTTTGCTAGGCAATGTTCCGGATACTACAGGAGTTTCAAAGTGTTCTACAGAGCAGAGTACAGGGACTGCTTACAGAGCTCTACATACATTAAAGGGTATTCATCTGATCGCCAATTGAAAATGGACTTTTTTCAAGCACACGTAGGACCCAGGCCATAATTAGCATTATCAGGTTGTCCTATAATCCTGTCATCCATTAACAGTTCATTTATATAGCATTTAGTTTATTCTGTGGTATTTATTCACAAAACATCATCTTAATATTATGACATATTGTTTGAAAATATTTATCCACTAAATTTCATTTGCTATTGAAAACTTGAGTCTAAACTAATACATTTCACTCTAACTTATATTAGAGATAATGACAAAAATTGCTGTCTCATGCATAACTTAGTTCTCTGCTAAGCCTTAGAATTGAGTAGTGTGTTGAGATAACTGATCCTTCGATTGTCGCTTGATCAACCGTTTCTATCCTGGGTGCTTTACACCAGCTCATGTCATTATATTTGACATCATAGTTAACGTAAAACTCACAAGAATTTCTTTATTAAAGCTTAGCCTATCTAGGCAATGCAACTGAGTGGCTACTTTAATAATTAGAACACTAACTCCACTGATAATAAGAAAAGATTACTATAAGCAGAGAGCAGATATCTTGGACTAGAAACTACAACTGAAGGACAGTTCAAAGAGAGTGAAAACAAGTTTAATATGTAATCACTATTACCTATAATATCAGCAGCATGATGGAAAGGAGTACATAAAAGAGTGACCAGACTAAAGTAGAAAGTTTTTTTTTATATGAGGTAAGTTTAGAATGGAATGAAAGTATGGGAATGAACAAGATTATTAAGGTTTGAGTCTATAAAATTGAATGTCTCTACAGGTGCGATGTGCATTTGTATCATGCAGGAATTAAATAAGAAGGGCTTAATAACTTGTTAGCAGTGTGTATATCTAAGACCTAACAGAGTATTTGTTAGTTCCACTTTTATTACCTTATGACATTAATTAACATTAATTAACTAATCTATTTACAGAACTTTACTTAAAACTATGCCACTAAGACATTTTCTTGAAAATAATTATTATTTTTTTATTTCTATTTTCCTCATTTGGTGATGCATTCTATTATTCTATATATAACTCATAACAATGATTATATAGAGCCGTTTGTGTGTTGGGACACTCATTTTTAAGGTGATGTGGATTGAATTAAATAAAAAATTAAGTTATTCTGGAGGATTCTCTTCATTACATTTGAAAAAAAAACGGAGAGCTAGAGGGCAAAAGGTATGCCGCAATCCCTTCTATATATACCTGGCTGGGGAGGAAATTCAAAATGTGATAGACAAGGCCACCACAAATATTGAATTATAAACATGGCCTCAAGTGAATTGATTAGTACTCAATTTACTACAATAGCTAATTGCCATCCCAAGACAGGTTAAGACCACTGTTCAGGATGGCTATGTAGCTAATGTCTAACTAGCCATGCACTAGCAGTAATGGTTTTTCTTTTCTTTTCTTTATTGATTGAACTTACTAAGTAATTCTTGATATTGTATGACATGGTCAGTCATTCAATAGGCATAGGTAACTTTTGTTTTGGTACCAATCTTTGGCTTCTGATCATATTTCATACATCAAATGAAAGAACTGCAAAGATAGTTATAATTTTTTACTAGTTTCAGAAGAATACCTTTCAGTTGATTGGTTAGCAATATAAGTGCATAATTAAATGCTTGGTTTATTTGCTGATTTTTTTTTGTTACTTTATTGATAGTTTGGTGTTGTTGTTGTTGTTATTGTTTTATTTTAGTGAAGCTATTGTTTGTTAACATAAAACTTTCATGATATCCTACAATAGGTGCAATTTATTGCCCTGCCCTTCAATTTATGATGTTCAGTGATGTTTCCCTTTGTAGTATTATATAGGTACTTGATAGTGTGGTCGAGGTAATTGAGTTTCAATTATACTTAATTTGTATCCAATAAACAATATATGAATTGTCTTTTTATGTGGTAATTGGAACTAGTTTTAAATCTATCCTACACAGTACTCTTGCAGTTTGATATGACCAGGTCTACCCTGGTATGAACTAAACTTAAAATGAATATAAACTATCATCATACACACACACTCAATAATCGCACATGTTTACACCTCACGTATTTGCTAGCCAACTGTGTCATCTGGCTACACATTTTGATTATTACTTAATGCCTTAATAGTTTTTGTGTATTGTTTACTATTATGTGGGAATTGTTACCTTTGAAATATAACAAAACAAGAAGTATTCTTTTTGTGATGTTTGTCAGCTGATTGTGGATCCTGTATATATTGTTTAGATAAGAAGTTTGGAAGTCCAGGAATAAAAACGAGATAATGCATTTCAAGCTGGAGTTCCACACCAAGTAAAAAACAAATGTAATATGTGACAGGATTTGCAATAACAGTCCACTTTGGCATCCCATCATTTTTTGTTAGTTTTTATTACCATAGCAAACTATGATGCTATTTATTCCAATAATAATTACCTGACACTCATACACAATACCGTGAGCATGTTATAGCCGTTTCAGAGCAGAGCATTACAAGTAAGCGTCGATTAGTCAGCAATTCCATGAAATGGAGAGAGGCACCGTCTGGTACGGTCGTCTGAAAGATTGAAATATCGTCCTGATTGCCCCGTCCACAGTTTCTCTTGTGGGTCCAAGTAAGCAATTTTATCACTGCTGATTATAGCTGGCACATCTATATTAATAACCAACGACAATTTTTCTGAATACAACAATAGTGTCATAGTAACATATTTAAGTCAGCTAATAAATAAGATATCACACAAACATAATATCTTTATATTTGCATTAGCTCGACAGTAGCTCAACAGTATATTTTAAGATGGTCAAAACCACTAAGTTAATTTTAATAACCAAGTACAAAAAAGAAAAAAAAAAGTAAAATATAGGAAAAGACGTTGTTTTTTGTGATAAGAAGTTAATGCGTATAGCTCAGACAATGTGGAAATGTAGTTATTGACCTTTTGCTGGTTGAAACTAGATAAAAAGTATCACCAATGATTAATATACGCGACAGATTAACAATACTTTCTCTCTGAAGTGTTGGTTCTTTCAAGAGGTTTCCAGAAAATTGAGTATTCAACTTTCAATTCAAGTATTACTAACTTGTCACGTATTCTGTTTTACTCGCCATCACTCAGCAAAGGATTCATGTAACCCAAAAGAATGCATCTTGACAATCATAAAAACATATTGATAGCCTTCCATACTTAATTTATGTATTATTATTATTATTACTATTATTATTATTATTATTATTATTGCTATTATTATTATTATTATTATTATTATTATTGTTACTATTATTAGAACTAATATTATTATCATCATCTTCACAATGACCTTGGCAATGGATCAAAAGTTTCCAATATATATAAGTAGTTTACAAAAGAATTTTACTATATACCAATACATTTCGCTCTGTGGACATAGATTCTCTCCTGAAAAAATTACCATTGTATTATACTTAACTACACCATCAGCAGCATAGTATCCTTTAGATAAATTTGTGACAAACTTAAAAAAAAAAAAAACATCCTGCCATCACGGATATTATATCTAATAGATGAACCATAAAGCTGGACTATTGTTTCAAAACCTTAACTTGAATATCATTCAAAGTAACCAAATAATGTTAAGTTTACTATACAATAATTCAATATCAATATTAGTTTGAATATAATATTAAAGTATGTGTTTGTTACCTATTTCATGCACTAATACAATATTTTGTTACATTATATTCATGATAATAATTATATACTGTAGCAGTCCTGACACCTTTTTACTTCATAATGGAACATCTCAGATTGCACTTACTAACTTAATTACTAGTGTTATATGCTTATACAAATGTACTCAGAAGAATATATTTTCTTAGTATGACTTTTTACATACATTGTAAGAGGAAGGAGAGTGAAGTCAAAACAACTTGTACATGAAGATTTATTTCATGGAAAATGACAATAACAAGCATTTGGTGGTGACATCTAAGCATAATGTGAGTGTGTTGGAACTAAAAGGAGGAAGAGAGAACTCAGTCTTAAAATGGCTACGCATTTACTCATGATAAGTCTTAAATTTTGCAGAAGAGAACTTCACCTGCAATTTCTACTTAAATCCACCGCATAATATGCTACCTCATATTACTTTAATGACTTCAGATCAATTATACTACAGCAGATATCAGTAGTTTGTGTGCTTGTGTATGTGCGTTTGTGTGTATGTTTTATGTGTGTGTTGAGTGCCCTTTTATTAGAACCCATTAGACAGACCTTCTTGATAGATTTAGGTAAAAATTCTCATAAAATAGTATCTTATGATGGGAAACCGGCTTGATATCAAATATAATTCACACACTTTATGATAAGTGAGTTATTAATACCTTGACATTACTGTATGGAGTAACATTAACGTAACAATTTTCATTAAATGATCGTGTCTCTTTTTCGTAGCTATACCTACAATATAGAAAATCAAGACACCAAAATCTACAAATTTTGTAACAATAGCTATATCAACGCTCAATAAATGGAAGTGCGAGAGGTAAGAAAAGAAAGAACAGAAGCATGTTAAGAAAGAAAGAAAGAAATAAAATAATATACAAATGCCAACATAAACCAAAAAATATCATTAAGTTGCATGTACTAAAAAAATTTTTGGAAGCAACAGGCTTGAAAAACTTTTTTTAAAATGTAGAACTTTAATAAGAACAGTTTTATGGTTGAGGCGACTTAGAATAGGGACAGCTTCTGGGGACACTCTGCGGGGATAATCCCAACCAGACATCCCAGTCAGGCTATATATTAAGTTCTTGGCAACTTTAAGGGTGTTGGCACATAGGAATAAAAAGCACTGTTAATTTCTTTAGCATATAACAATGAGGGGTACAGTTAATTCAATCCTGTATGCTTTATGTTTATACTGAGTATGTATTTGCAATCACACCTACAATAAGTGAATAAAGCTAATTAACAAATTTACACCAAGATCCAATCCAACTCAGTAGCACTCCAACTGGCAGAAGGACACCAGTTACAGAGCATGCTCAGTGAGAGTATACTCCTGATACATGGGGAGTGGTCTGGTAAATGAGAGGGATGCATGAACTAAGGAACTCCTAACCCATTCCACGCCGACTTTCTTCAACATTTCTGGCGTTTTTTTAGAATTCAAATTTGATTCTTAAATTTCTACCGCAAAGCAACCACAAAAACCCACAAACTAAAAGCCAAGCATCTAAAGTAGGTAGCTATAGCCTTATAACAACTACTAAAAGCCTGAATATTAACCGGAACCAGTCAGTCTTACAGCGAGTTTCGAGGAGACTCCAAGAGCTACGGATATCCAGTAGGAAAAACTTTATCCATATTCTTCCAAAATGCTGACGGACTCTCTATAGGCTTCATACTTTCTATCTGAGTATTTGAAGTCTGTAGGCAAAAAAAATGTGGGCACTCAAGCGTCCTGAAAATCCTCGGTCAAAAAAATTCTCGATCTCATTACATCATCGAAAGGGTTTTAAAGCCAATTTCCTATTCCCTCATGGAACCAATAACACAATAGTTACTAGTGCTATGCTGGAGCACAAGTGGCGATCAAGCTAGCCTAGCTATACTTAATACAATAGGGATTTGCTTATTACATTTGTATTTCTTAAAGCCATCAATTGTTATTCTTGTGTTTATTACTAGCAGTGAGAGCTACCTATGAGCTACAGCTATTTCCTATAGTTTTTGTAATAATTTTCTAAACTGACTCACCAATTCTACAACAACGAAAAACAATAGTGTTATATCCAGGGTTTGCTGAGGTCTTTACAAAAAATTGTAACTTTGTATTATTTTTTCATCAAAGAAATCGTACCATTGACCTTAGTTAAACTGCATTGCCTAGGAATTTCGTCAAGATATGGCATGGCGGATAAAGTGCGACGAGATCACGGAAAGATTGCCGTGACCAATCCAATCTTTTTTTTTCAGTTTTTCACTCAATACGTTCAGATTATTATGTTCATTTAGATTAGTAATAATATTCAGAATTATAATAGTTAATGTAGCAAACGAATTTAAACAGTATTGAGCAAAAAAAAAAGTAAGTGAGAAAAAATTTGAACTGTTGGGGCGGCAAACGCTATGGAGAGGGGTTGTAAGGCCCTCGCGCTTGACCCCACTACAGGAACGGTAGCTAGGTAATGGCTAGATTAGAAACTAGTTATTTCAACTTCTTGCAAGACTGATGAAAACTGGAGGGTATACAGATATATATAGGAAAAAAATGATACTAAAGGGGGAGGTGATAATTAGTTATTGAATAAGAGGTGTGACTGAATCAATATAGAGGGAGACACAAACAGTGGGGTGTATAGAGTGTATAGAGTGTCAGACAAAACCTAGGGAGTCACAAACATACAAACAAGGATGAGTCCAGCTCTAGAAATTTCCTCTAAGTGTTGCCTTGGCAACCACTTTAGTGAGGGCTGGCCCGAACAACTGTAACTAAATCAAGTGGTACTGGATAACTAGTGATGTGCTTGAGCACAATGATGAGCTAGGCTAACTACTGTTAAACAAACAATTGATTTTAACTCCTAGCACTCAAGTTGCTAAATAATAAAGTCGAGTTTTTGAATTATACGTATATATTGTAAAGTGGTTTCAATGCCATAGTAACCACTCCCCGCAACTGCTTGAATTGATAAAAAAAAAGAGCAACAAAAAACATTTAAATTTTTCTTTGTGATATAATAGTAGTTGTAATGCACAATACTTTCACACAACTGAAAATACCTACGCACTTACCTTCATGGTTCTCTAGTGGACAATGAATTTTCAAGTAAGTACTGTTGCGTAGGGCTTATAACTGTGACAAATAGCGTATTAACTTACCACCGCCACTAACTCGAATAGAAATGGAGCTCCCATAAGTTTTTGCGTTTTAACTGCACCCGCAAAAGAATTCAAAGCGGTAAACAATTCAATTTCTAGGGTGATATGGGTAATGATTAATAACCAGAGGATTCTGTTTAGTAAAGTTTGGGACGGGGTCGAACGCCGAGCGAACACAAAAATACGGAGGGTCAAAGTACAAAATGACATGCGTACGTCCAAACATTATATATAAACTAGTGGTGTGCTTCAGCACAAAATGGCGAGCGAGCCTGATAGTTAGGTAACATATAATGACAGTATTGTTAATATGTTTTGGTTTAGTTCATGCAAACACTATAATAGCAGTTATGACCTTTCATTTCAGCAAACAAATACAAAATTACTATCTTACCTGATGGTAACTTTTGTAGTATCAAACATCTGCCATTCTGATAATCTCAATTACCAGTAACTCTTGAACAAGCTCTCAGCTACGATAAAAAATAATAAACCAGTGCTATTATTTGAAATTTTAGCCATCAAATATGGAATTACTACTTACCTCAATTTCCTGAGTATTTATAACTTCTGTAGTATCAAATTAATGTTACTTAAACTATCTGAATTACCTCAAAATTTTTGACAACAAGCTCTCTGCTACAAAAACAAAAGACCATCAATTTTAGCAAACAAATACATAATTACTTTCTCACCTCATTTTCTTGAGCAGTGGTAACTTTTGTAGTACCAAATTTGAGCCATTCTGACTGTTTAAATCAGTCACTGTTGACAACAAGCTCTTAGCTACAAAAAAGAAAGGCCTGAGTTATTTTGCATATTTAGCTAACAAATATGGAATTACGTACCTCAGCTTCCCTGGAGTAGTAGTAGCTTCCTTAGCATTATAATACTACCGCATTCTGACTACCAGTGGCTCTTGACAACCAACAACCGGCACTCCGCATCACCCCTAGAACAGCGAAGTTTTGAAATTAAGTCTGGAAAAGGGTCTTCAATGCCGTAGTAACCAGTTGAATCAACTTTTTGTTTCTTGAAAAGCAAGCGTTTTCGCCGGAATTTTCTCACACTTTGGAGCTTAAGTATAAGTAAGGCTTGCTTAATGCTGTAGGTTCAGAATAAACTGGGGTCAAGCCTAAAAAGCCGTGATTTTTTAAGAAAAAAGTTCCCCGCGCGCGCGTTTAAAGGGCATATGTACCATCCATGCATATATACATATATATAACATATACCCGATTCTGCATTATCCACCCTAATACTGTCTCGCTCGCACCGCTCGCTCGCCAATAAACAAACATCACCAATTTTCAATTGTGTTACCACAGTAAGTGTCTCGCTCACTACGCTCGCTCGCCAATGAACACAAGGCTTACCTCAGTGGTTAGTCCAGTGGACAATGAATTTTCAAGTAAATACTGTTGCGTAGGGCTTATAACTTTGACATATTAACTTACCACTGCCACTAACTCGAAAAAAAAAAGGAACTCCCCTAAGTTTTTTTTATTCTAACTGCACCCGCGAAAGAATTCAAAATGGTAAACCATTCAATTTCTAGGGTGATACGGGTAATGATTAATAACCAGTGGATTCTGTTTAGTGAAGTTTGGGACCGGTTCGAACACTAAGCTAACACAAAAATATGAGAGGGTCAAAGTACAAAATGACATATGTATGTCCAAACATATATATATAAACAAACACACATCCCCGATTGTCAATTGTGTTAACCTGTAAGTGTCTCGCTCGCTTTGCTCGCTCACCAATTAATATATTATAAAAATTACCATGTGCAGCTGTATTTTTAATTTGCTAAATTTAGTACATCGAGCACCATACGGCCTGGTATTTGCTAATGTTATAATTAGTACAACTAATAATAGCAAAAAAAAATTCGTTCTAACAGCCAATATTGTTAATTAAAACTTAACATAACATTTCAACTTCTTGCCGAAGCCCTATTCAGGGGTCACCAATTAACAATATTGGCTGTTAGAATTACAAAAATTTGCCATTATTATAATTATTTCAGCTGAGAATGACTGAATCATTGAAATAATAAAATAGAAAGGAAGGCAAGTCAACAAGGTACTCTTCACTTTTTGTTTGCACAAAATTTGCTCTACTTATTATAAACAATTGATCAGTTCTTTCATTTTACCATTCACAATTGCTTTGGCTTTGTTGTTGTTGTTTTGGATTAATTATAAATTCCCAAAGAAAGGAGCACAGCTTATATGTAGTAAACAGGTCTTTAAAGTGTAGCTCTTAAAGAATAAGAAGTAAAAGATAACTTATAGTTAAAACAAATACTAAAATATGACGTTCGTATGGCCATCCAGAAGCAATTCGCCATTTTAAAGAACAGAGTTTAGTAAAATTATAACGGAAAATCAGAAATTTAATACAAGTGGCCAGTGTGTGGGTTACTTCTATTGCAGAATATAAATAAATGAATCTCTGATAGCTAATTTGAATGATACTTTGTAACCGATTGTCTAAAGCAAATGTGTAATTGATAAACAGGTAACCTTTCAAATTAGCCAATCGGTTGAATGATTTCGAGAATAATTTGCAAAAAATCAATTCTTAATGACAACAAACTATAATTAAGAATGTGCTAGCATCAATCATGCAAGTTGTCAGAGCTACACATATTTCCATTGCAGAAGCTCATGCACTAGTCAAAATCGCTCTATGGCTTGTCAATGTTTTTACAAGATATCTACATGTGAAGGTTCCCTGCTGGTACCATGGCTTTCTTATCATACAGAAACACAAACTCGGTACGGCGATATTTGCAATAATGTGATTTTTTTACTTGAATGTGTGGGTGTTAGTGTATCAGCACTCTAAGACTTGCTGAGCAACCATCGTGCATGGTGACCACAAACACATTAGGTTGTAAAATTTGATATCCAACAAATCTAAGTGGACACACCTATCTTCTATAATGATGAGCTTCCAATCCAATTGTATAACTACATAACACTTCAGATCAAACCTTTTGGGCAGCTTTGCTTGAGGCCTGAGGTAAGGGACAGACCCAGGGGTTGTCCCTAATCAACCACAACAACAACTTGCTTATAACAGGTCAGCCAGATAGCTATCTTTGCCAAATAAAATAAACCCAACGTAAAATAAACCCAAGGTAAAATAAACCCAAGGTAAAATAGACCCAATGTACTAAAATAAACCGAAGGTAAATTAAACCCATGGTAAAATAGACCCAAGGTAAAATAAACCCAAGGTAAAATAGACCCAATGTACTAAAATAAACCCAAGGTAAAATAAACCCAAGGTAAAATAGACCCAAGGTAAAATAAACCCAAGGTAAAAACCCAAGGTAAAGTAAACCCAAGGTAAAATAAACCCCAGGTAAAATAAACCCATAAATTGACTGGTGTACACACACACACATACATGAAATTCAACTTAATGGGCATAGTAGCCCCGATTGAAAAAGACCCCCCCCCCCCCCCCCCCCCCGAGTTCGTTCCCTCCCCGGTTAGATCCGGAAGCGCCGCTAGAATAACATTTCAACTCCACGCACACACATATACATCGAGTGTGAAGCTCCACTACAACACCACAAAAACACAGACAACGACAACAATGATATTTGTGTCACAATACATATTACAACTTTTGGGATGTTCCGGGGGGGGGGGGGGGGGGGGGCAGCCACAAATATCAAAGTCTGTGGTCCTTCACACAAAAGATTATGGAATATCAATGGGTGTGTTGTCCTCTTTCTTCCACTCACCCCCTACCTCATCCACCCGACTCTTCTTCTTTGGTGCCCGCCTTCTCCGACCGCGAGGACGTCCAGAACTTGGAACAGGAGGAGCCACTTCCTCTTCTTCATCACTGGAACCTGCTGCCTCCTCGTCTGTTTCATCATTGGAAGACTCAGGTCCGGCATCCTCTCATTCATCACTGGAAGACTCTGCTCCTGTCGCCTCATCTGCATCCTCTTCACAATCGGGGTCGGTGACTGCATTCACATCTGGTCCTAGTAGTACATGTGGTAAAAAAAATTTAATTTTTTGAAAATTTGAAATTGTAAAAAAAAAACCACAAACCACTTTCAAATCTCAAAACTCAATGAAAGATATTTATAATATTATAGCTAAACAGCTTTCTCTACCTCAATAGCTATAGCTATAGCTATAAATAAGTCCTTTCCACAACAGAAGCTTGCTAGTTTTCAAGAGAAAGACAAGAGAAAGACAAGCTTACTTCGATCATCTTCTTGACTCCCATTGTCAGTATCAGAGTTGACGGGGTCTGGTCCACCAACCCTGATACAGGGCCTCCTATAGCCGTAGATGTCGTCTCCCTCCTCTCCGCTTGATCCTGAGTCGCTAGAGTCAGCATCAAGGAAGTCTAAAACTTCCACAGCACTGTAACTGGTAGACGCAATTTTCCAAAATGACTTTGAAAAAAATTCAAATTTTGCATAGTTACCTGGATCACACGACACGCTCTCTTTTTTCCTATGATGTAATAAGTATTACCTAAGACTGTACGTAATGGGGAGGCCCCCAGTTGAACTGGCTATTTTATAAAAATAAGAGAAGACGGTAAGTCAAACCGCAAAGTCTTGGTCGGCAAAGAAGCGGTTGTTTCAATGTATTATGGAAGGCTACTGGGCTCAAGCAATTTTTCGCTGCTTTTACAAAGCTCTGGAGATGACTGGATCCATAAAGGAAGCTGCTGTGAAGAAGGTAACTTTTAAAAAATTCGACAGAGAACCGATGTTTGTTTGTTGTTGCCGAGGAAGAAATAAATGCAACTGTTGTGAGGTACTGTTGAAGCAGTCCTGGCTGAAAGCTATTTTAGATGCTTCTCCAATGCATTGGGCACCTGTGTATGCAATCTGAAGGTTCTAGCTATAAAGTAACTATTTTTAAAAATTCAGAGAAGCCGACCGGTCGTCTCCCACTTCTAAGCGGGATCCGGAACGAAAGGGTTAAGCTGTACTATAAGATGTGCATGATTTGGAACCAATCCTAAAACACATCCTACATACATAGCTAGTCAAACACACTCACGCATGACAGAACCACATTATGAATTTGTATTAGCATAGCTTCAGTCATTAGCTACATTAAAAAAAAATTTAAAAATTTTTTTTTAAATTTAAAAAAAAAAGAGAAAATTATTGGTACTGCTTCAGTCAGATAAGTTGACTCTATTAGTAACTAAAGACTTTTGAGAGACATTCAATGAAACAGTGTGCTGTGTATTAATCATTGAAACCACAATGAATCTGAATTCTTATCACAATGTTTCAACTTCATGCCGCCACAAGGATAGATAACTTTGGTGGCGACTATATATAATAACTGGTAACATTCTTGGTGACTTGCATGTAGCATGTATAGCCAGCACTCTAGGGTAGCAAATCAACTGCATGCTGCAAGAAATTATTAGCTCGCATGATTACGATGTGACAAAAGTGGGTGTTACCAATTAAAGCTAGTACACACAGAGCTGATAGTTTCACGTTTTCTCAAAAATCAGCGCGAATTTAAAAGTAGCACAATATAAGACCTTAAATCTTTGTTCTGAGTAAGTTCATACCTAAATCAACCATTAATTGTCAGTCACCTCTAGTTATAGTATTACAGATATACAGACACACAAACAGACAGGACGACTCACTAGGACCCTCTAGCGCATACAGTGAATAAATGGCTGACTACACCCATTTACAGTCCTTCCACATTTAAAAGAAAGTTCACAGAAGCTGCTGTAACACTATTGTAAAAACAATACATGTCTACTATATGATATATAAATGGTTGACTTATACCTTTCAACTCACAGTCCACTTCTTCTGATTAAGTTCCATCCCTCCCAAGCCCTTACTGTAAACTTGAGGAACTCCTATAAAAGTAAAACATAAATAATTAAGTAAATAAATAAATAATACAAATAACTGTACACCATGCTCCAACATACTTTCACCTGTTGGTATTGTATGTGAGTCTGTCTATGCAGTGGCTCTCTGTGTCTGTATGTGTGTGTGAAGCTTTCCATACACACCTCAAAATGTGTATTGTTTCAATAGCAACAGCATAGCCAATGCTTTCTGTAAATATATTGTGTTGTGTTGAAGACCAAAGCTAATCATGTACTTCAGCACAAATGGCGAGTGAGCTGGTCTGACTGAAATATAAATTTGAATGCTAGCCGCTTACAATACACTATACACACACACACAAAAAAAAATGCAAAAATATAAATTCTCTTGCTACCGCTAGGCGGTCACGCGCACCTGGCAGAGCCAGGATGCCTGTGCACTAAGCAGGCACTGTGAGCCTTGCAAGCAATGCTCCTGGAGCCGGGCTAGGAACTCGCAGGAGAACAGGCCTTTCCTTACAGCAAGTGGTGTGGGCACCCGAAGTCCCACCTGGACCATTGCTGTTTCATGAGAAAAGGCCTTGAATTTGCACCCCAGCAAATACCAGGTACCCAATCACAGCTGGGTGGACTGGTGGGGCTGGTGGGAGGCAGATGGAAAATCAGATGGAAAAATTGCCAGAGTTGGGCTTAAACTAAGGACCTCAGGGCCCTGAGCCCAGGACACAACCACTACACCACACAGCCACCACACACACACACACACACACACACACACACACACACACACATACACATTTACTGGATATACCAACACAAGATTTATATTTTTATTCTCTTCATGACTTGACTATTGACAAAATAATTTCAAGGGGTAATCAAATAAATAACCTAGGATAGCACAGTAAACCAATGAATTATGTATAAGCTAAGTCGTGTTTCCAAAACCTTGAAAATGCTCTATTGTACCAGAACTTTAGTTGATAAAGCATTTCGGACTATTGGATAATGGATTTTTAAGTAAGAACAATCTGTAACGTAAGGCATATAGCCAAGATAACTTACCACCACCCATGGGTGTAGACAAGTATTCTGGAAAGGGGGGCTTAAACGGATTCATACTTTCCCGCCCACACATTCAATTAAAACCATATTCTTCAAGTATCACTCAACTGGAACATGTTTTATTATAGTTAAAGCATAGTAGAATTGTCTTCTACTGCAACTACATAATAAAATGTGTTCAGTAATTTCTGAGTTTTACAAAAAAAAATTCTGTAAGTGGTGTACTATTCTTTGATTATGTTGGTAAATTATACATATACACATAGCTAGCTAAAAGCACACACATATATCATATAATTATTTTACATACATATACATGTATTATTATATATAAGTGTGCATACTTAAATGCAAAGGCATGGTGAATATAATCACCTTGAACATGGGATGAATTGGTGTATGTTACTGTATGTACATAAAAACAGAATGGATAGTCTACCTTTATCGACCATTGCAAATGAGTTTATTACTAGAAATGACAGTCGACTCAATCTTTTTGGACTATTCAAACAATAAATAATGCCCATTATACTTTTTTCTTCATTTTTATGATAGCTGGTTGAACAAAAAAAATCAGACAATTTCAAGCCATCTTTCTATCTTAGCCCATAATATTTAAAAAAATATATATGTATTATTTACTTTTTCAAAAATTAGGGGGGGCTAAAGCCCCCCCTAGCCCCCCCCCCCTGTCTACAGCCATGCCACTACCTCCACCAATAGAATAGAAAATGAACTCTGTTAAGCTTGTAAGACCTCACTGCAAACTTCACTCCTCTCCAGTCTCAGTAGCTCTTTGCCAATAATTTTTCCTGATTATTAACTAAGTCTTTTCTCCCAAATTTCTTGTGCCTGGCCAATGTTCATGTTTTTAAGGGTGCTGGCACACCGCCTACGCACCGCCTACGCATGCACCCACGCAAATCCATTAACTAAATCAGTTGCTATGGCCTACTTTTATATATTTCTTAAGTTTTGCAGGCTATCCTATACAGTGCATAGGTGCCAACTTTTTCAAACTAGCTTCAAGGACATAAGCCACACCCATGGCCACACCTACAAACCACACCCACATTATATAATTAATTATGATGTCATTGCAAAAAAATTAGTTAACTAGCTATTATCTGGCTGTTGAGTCATTGCAAAAAATAAGTTAACTAGCTATCATCTGGCTGTTGATTGTGTTCCTATGGTCCTGGACCTTTAATGGCTAAGTATGTTGCTTTTTTACACTGAGCAAGCAGCTCTTCAGTGAAAATAGAGTTATAACAGTTACATCGGTTGTTAGCCACAAGCCAGCTGAGCTAGCCACTAGCCAGCTGAGCTAGCACAGCTGACTGCAGTGCTAACTCAGCTGGCTTGTCAGTTGTGATTTACTGGATGCAGCATTTGTTAGCAGAGTTGCATAAAACTTGGACCAGCATCATCATCAGGACAAACAATAGGAAAGTGATAGGTCATCAAGGACTCAAGGACAAAGCTCTTAAATCGAGGACTGTCCTGGACATTCGAGGACAGTTGGCACCTATGACAGTGGACCTCACAGTAAACTATCACAGGAGCTGGCTTACCAGAAATTAGAAGTCCAAAGCAACTACTATGGCAGATATAAGCGGTCACATTCTCCAACATAAATGGTAAAATATCCCCACAATTCAACTCCACAGTTGGGGGTCTCACTGTCTATGGACTCTGGAACTCACTGGACAAAATTACAGAAGCTTTTTTCCTACAAAATTACAGAAGCTTTTTTCGATTTACAATTTAGTTTTCAAATTATTCATTGTTATTATTTTTGTGGCGACCATTTCCTTAAATATATCCGTTTTTTGCCGTTATTACGAAATTTCCCTCTGTATTTTTTTTATTTTTATCTTCTGTACCTGTATTCCAAAAATAGAACGGTTCTGAAACCCCATTCCGTACTTATGGCCAGAAATAGCATTCAGAACAAGCCAATCATTCCTCGCACAATTTTGTCAATTTCAGCCCCGCCCTCCTCGGGCAGGTAAGGAATACGCGCGGATTATTGTTTAAGGGTGAAATATTTTGGAATGCAGTGGCTCCGGAAAGAGCCCGTTTGAAAAAATAAATAAACACAGACAACGAAATGGAGAGAAGGCGCCTGGCTGAGACTTCTAAGTTGAGCAGAGCGCCCTGTACAACTTTTCTCCGAGCGCCTTGCTCCTTGCTGCCTTCTGCTTCAGGGAGGCAACGAAGGCATCCTTGGTATCACTGGTTCTACGGAGAAGCAATAGAGTGTGGAAATCGAAGCCCTGAGTGATTAACTTCTTGGCTTGTGTTGGTGTGATGCCGGGCTTTCCAAGGGATCTGGTGAGTAGTGCTGCATTGGTATACAGGGTCTTCTGAGCTAACCACTTCTTCATTTGCATGCTAGGCGACTGAATGTGAAGTTTGTCTAGACATCCTGTTAGAGATGAATGAAGCAGGATACGCTCAAGTGCTAGTACATCTGCAAGAGCCCTGTGTGCATCTAAGGTAAATTTATGAATTTTATACAGATGGACCTACGCCCACTTCCAATTCAGGACCTGTGATATTACATCAGAGATACCAATAATAAACCTGACACAAACTTTTTTATCTCAATTTTGCAATTTTTTTTGTAAAAAATGTAGCTAGTTATGTTATGTACTACATAACAGGAGTCAATAATTCCTCAGATGTGCAATTGAATATTTAGGATTTTGCCAGTAATTTTGTCAGATGACAGACAGTGTATTGTTAGTTGGTGTACAAGTAGCTAAGGTAGCTAGAACTTTTTTTGTGTGTTGCAACAATCAACTTCTACTGGGATTACATCTTTTCTTGTGCCTAGCAGCAAGAAGTTGCTGTTTCCTCTTTGTTCCTCTGACTCTTCTACTAGCCATTGGCCACAACTTGATAACCCACCACCAAAGAGAGACCTGCCAGAATAAAACCAGCCCTGAAATAAAACCCAGGATCCTGATATATATAACAGACCACAATGGGATTGCTAAGAATAGACTGTTTTTTTAGGCTAGCCACAACTACAACTCTTGGTCTGGGAACTCAATTAACAGTGCACACGTTGCTATGTGCAAGCCTGAGAGTGAATAATCTCTATAAATAATATAGACATTCTATTCTAAGCCAGATCTTCATAACTTACTACTACTTGTGGCACAGTTAAGCCAGTATCATCAGCAGCTTCTTCCAACACATGCTGACATATTGAAATGGGAAGTCTGAGCAACAATAATTGCTTTCCCTAACACGTCCAGCGACGTCGGAAGCTCGGTCGCAGCTGTAACAACAGCTCAAAGTATTCCAGTTTCACCAAGTATCGGGTGAAACTGGAGTCTTTCCTGGCGGCCCATGCGCGTAGACGGGTCGCACGTCACCGCCCCAAAAAAGTGCGTAGGAAGCACTTCCAGGAATCTTCGATACAACATTCAATCGCAAAATAACATATTGCTGAACCGCGGGGTGGCCCCCGAAGGGGGAAAATAATTTGTGGTGTGCCTAAGTGCGGAAGGTTTCTATTGTTGAAACGTCCCTAACCCGCTTCCCAGAGAGCTGGTGTAAACGGTTTGACAAACTGTGTGCAAAATGGTTGCTGTGAAATTTTCGAGTCGCCGCTTACTCATTCTGGCAGTTATTATAGTTGTCACTATATTGGTGCTGGTATATTATGGGAACTGGAGACGACATGCTGGCCACCTTATATGTCCAGAAACCAGTGTTGGAATTTTTGATGAGCACCCATCTAAAAATTTGAAAAAGTTACCTGGAAAATATTTTCTAGTAGTACTTATTTTGTCCAGACCCAGTGATACTGAACGCAGAAATGCTATAAGACAATCATGGATGAACAGTAACTACCACCTACTCCAAAGTCAAGCAGTTCTAGTCAGATTTAGTATTGGTCTTAAAGAGGCTTCTAAAGCAGTCCTACGGGAGCTGAATGAAGAACAAAGTATAAATAATGACTTGTTATTTCTGGATGAGTTTGAGGAGAGTTATTCTAATCTCACTCTCAAAGTTTTAGAGAGCTTCATAGCTATTCACAAATATTGTAGTTTTTCATACATCCTCAAGTGTGACGATGACAGCTTTGTAGTACTGGACATTATTGTGAAAGAACTGTATCTGAGGAATTCAAGTAAGAGTTACTACTGGGGCAAAATGATTGAAGGAGCTAAAGTGTTCAAAGTTGGTAAATTTGCTGAAACTAAATGGAACCTGGGAAAGAAGTATATTCCTTACGCTATAGGAGGAGGCTACATTCTCTCTGGGAACCTCATAGACATTGTAGTGAGGAATTCTGATGATGTAATGCTTTATCACAATGAAGATGTAGCAGTGAGTGTTTGGATTAGTCCATACAGTGTTCAGAGGCAAAACGATACGAGGGTTTGTGAAAATAAACGCTACATGTTTAATCTTTGCAAAAAAAATGCTGTTATCATTCATCCAGTACATTCTCCTGAAGATAAGACTTCTTTCCAAACACTGTATGGAAATAATCCAAGCTGAATTGATAGCCTGCATCAAAATATCATTCACAACTAATATGCTATATAGCGATGAAAGGGAACAACATTTTCTTTCAGTAGCTATAGAAAATCGAAATTATATCTTTATTATTGAGATTTTCAGAGTGTATTTTATTTACTTACTATTGAGTTAAAATGCTATAGTGGAACTGATTCTTCTAGATATGTTGCAGCTTTCATTATATATTAAAAAACAACAATAGCAACAACAAAAACAACACAAGCATTTTATTATTTTTAATTATTAATTATAAGTTAAAAACATTGAGAGAACTCTAATGTTTGGTTGTTAGCAAGCTTGCAAAATTTATTCCACACTACCTTGTGGTTATATAATACATGACATTTATCAGTTACCATTCAAGGTCTGTGTTCCTAAATACTTAGTCTACCACACAACCCAGGATTGCCTTTTGATCAAGAGCATGGTAACCATTCACCATGCAAAAAGTGTGATATACACTAGTGTTGTATAACAATGATAATCTTCTAGTATACAACTGAAATACTCATGGTATTCTTCTGGTATACACCATGTGTAAAAAATGGCTTATAAGTACCGTAATACACCATTAGGTATAACAGTAGTATTCTCCAGAAATACACTAAGTGTGTACACATATATCTGATGCATTACATAATTATTTTGTGTGTATACTTGAATAATAACCGCACAATACACTGGTATTACTCTGCTACACCACTGTGTATTAACTGTGTATTATGCTGGTATCCCTTTTACTTTGTTATACCACTGTGTATTACATGGTTATTACTTTGTTATAACAATGGTTATTACTTTGTTATACCAATGTGTATTACTTTGCTATACCACTGCTTATTTTGCTGGTATTACTTTGTTATAGCTACCACTGTATATTACGCTTGTATTATTTAGCTACAATACTGTAAAAATAATTGTAGTAACAAAAATATTATCAAAAATTGTGAATTACACACAAAAAATTAATAGATTTGTTCAGTTTGAAAATTAGTTCTTTGCTTCTTTAGGTAGGTCCACTTTCAATGGAATTCCAAGAGATAAAAGGACATTTTGTATTTATCCGACATCATTGTAGGTGTGATGTCAGTCCACCTTCTTCGGCAGTAAACCTTCACATCTCAAATTTCTGTAACAAAAATAGTATTTGTGGTGTATGGAGCAAGAGTGAAACTACCTCTGTAGCTACATTGACAAAACACACACACACACACAAACACACACACAAAACAAAAAACAACAACAAAAAAACAAGTTTAATAGCAAGTACCTTGCTTTGACAAGCTCTTCATCTTGCGCAGATGAATGTATATCCCTCTCTTCTGTCTCGTGTCCTACAACGTGTCTATATTATATATACATATAATATCAGTCAATGTAGTTTTAGACATCAATGGCCATTTTGTTGAATAAATTGTTATTGATAATAATGTTTTATCAGTTACCTATAAACAAATCCATTATTGACCCTTACCTTAAACTCCTCTCTTACCTATGCACACAACTTTCTTAGCAACCCTTACTCATGAACAATATTTATTGTGACCATTACCTATAAACATTATGTGGGAGCCAGGAGGTCGCAGAACAAGAGAAGAGAGAAGAAGTAGAGAGACAGACTGGGTGTGTATGTATTGGAATGTGTATGTAATTGTATTTTAATTTGTTTGCATTCCTGTGAGTTGTGGTCAGTCACTTCAGATTATTTCTAATGGTGTGCGTTATCCAAGATATAAAAGGACATTTTGTATTTATCCGACATCATTGTAGGTGTGCTGTCAGTCCACTTTCTTCTGCAGTAAACCTTCACATCTCAAATTTCCGTAACAAAAATAGTATTTGTGGTGCATTATATGAAGCAAGAGTGAAACTACCTCAGTAGCTACATTGACAAAACACACACACAAACACACACACAAAACAAAAAACAACAAAAAAAAAACAAGTTTAATAGCAAGTACCTTGCTTTGACATGCTCTTCATCTTGCGCAGATTAATGTATTTCCCTCTCAGACATCAATGGCCATTTTGTTGAATAAATTGTTATTGATAATAATGTTTTATCAGTTACCTATAAACAAATCCATTATTGACCCTTACCTTAAACTCCTCTCTTACCTATATGCACACAACTTTCTTAGCAACCCTTACCCATGAACAATATTTATTGTGACCATTACCTATAAACATATATGTGGGAGCCAGGAGAAGGAAGATCGCAGAACAAGAGAAGAGAGAAGAAGTAGAGAGACAGACTGGGTGTGTATGTATTGGAATGTGTATGTAATTGTATTTTAATTTGTTTGCATTCCTGTGAGTTGTGGTCAGTCACTTCAGATTATTTCTATAAAGGTGTGTGTTATTTTGTGTGTGTTCTGAACGTTATAATATTTGGTCATGTTTACGCAAGGGTATAAAACTGAGTTGTGCACTTTAGTTGTGTGTATGGGTGTCTGGTTCTTCTAAAAATAGGGCATCAGTGTATGCTGCATCCTAGGGTTTTGTATATAAGAAAAAACACTATACTGATTGTCTGTAATAATTCAGGACTGATTATTATTTATTATTCTTTAAATGCTAGTACTATTCTAGAATTATTTCATTATTCAATTTTATGCTTAATATTCCAGAAAAAAAATGCTAGCATAATCTGTCAGGGCCTAATTAAGAACATGCAAGTCTATCAAGCAACACTCACCTCCCCAGATTTCAGAGCTTACAAGTCACCACTAGTTTATTTTCCATCACCATACTATTATAATGAAAGATGAACTTCAAGTTTTTAAGTGCGTGCTTGGAGATGATCAAAAATTGGTTCATGTTGGGATTTGTTAAGCTATCTTTTGAACATTACGAGGTAAACATTAAAAAATTCAAATCTTGATTGCTATCTAATTCCTCTTTCAGCATAAACTTGATATTCATCTATTTATATAATTTTTATTGTGTTGCTGTGATATTAGACCAATTGGTCTTTGTAGATGAAGTGTGGACAGTTTCTACTTGGACTCAAGATGCATGATGGAAAGAAATTTTGTGTGATAAGGGGATTTGAATGTATTCAATCATCTGGTATTCCTGTAATGAAGCAGTTACACTGCCCTTTAATGACATTGACGTTCACTATCTTCATGGCAATGTCATTGAATGGAGCCATTCATGCATGTTTTCTAGTTTCGCATGCCAGACCCTTTACCATACCTCTTTTTTTCTCGAGCGGAGGGAGGGGCAGGAGGGTCTGGCCCACGAGACTACATGTTTTCACGGAGACCTTGTCAAAGACTCATTGAGCTAGAAAACGTTTTCACTCCTACCACATCAGATTGAATAGGATCATGATTTTCAGAATTATTTACATTATCTTAATTTGTAACTGTATGAGCTCTTGATGTTGATGTATATGAATTTTCTTTTGTATTTTTAGCCATTTAAAGTTTGCTCTATATTAATTTTTTTAATCTAAAAACAGCAATTCAAACAAACATTGATACAGTACTGAAAATAATGACAGTATTGATACTAGCTATATTGAATAGCTTCGGACTGGTTCAATACTGGCACACCTTGTATCGAAGTTGAAATTTACGTTTATTCGATGTTGACCGCCAAAACCTGGTACAAGGCATTGCCCAAACGTACTGTATCGATATCCTTTGCCAAGGATTGTATCAATATCATAAAGTACCATGACTGTTAAAAGTATAGAATCAGGCAATATTTTTGGTTGTGTAAAGGTATAGGCTATACGCAAGAGTAGTACAAACGCACCTAATTGTACGTCGCGTTTCCCATTTAAGCCGAGGGTACCTCCTTATACGGTGGCTTCGTTCGGGTGTGACACGATAGCAGGGTTTGAGTGAACTACTAACCATGGCTAGGAGACAAGGCTGGTCTAGAGCCTTTAGAAGAGATTCTAAGTTACAACAGTATTTGTTAGACCAGGTGGTACCTACAGGGAAGACACTTGGAACAGGTTCATATGGGTCAGTGTTAGAAGTGAGTTCTAATTTATAGCAGCTAGAAGAAAGTTTAGAATAGTTAGATCTCTGTGTAATGTTCTGAAGCTTATGCATCAATGGTACCAAGTTGTCAATTGAAGTTTAAATCATTGTAGTTTATACATGCTGTCAAAAAAATCATTTTTTTAATGCAGAAACTGAGCATTGTTAATAATTTATTTAACTGATATATGATGGTATATCAGGTACAATATAGTGAGGTTTTGTGTGCTGCCAAGCGTATGCACGAACTATTACTGGATCCTGGGAATGAAGGAGTTGGAGTGACTGTAGACAGATATCAACGAGAATGTCAACTCATGGCAGGTCTCCGACATCCTAACATAACCCAGTTCCTTGGTCTGTGTTTCCTTGAGGGATCAGACCTACCGCTACTGGTGATGGAGAGACTAGAAATGAGTGTGGACGACCTCCTGGAGTGTGCCCCTAATATTCCGCTTGCAGTCAAGATTTCCATTCTTACAGACACAGGCAGTGGTTTAGTTTACTTGCATAGTCGAGGACCTCCAATAGTCCACAGAGACCTGACTGCAAGGAACATCCTCCTCACATCGTCTCTGACAGCTAAGATCACTGACATGGGAAACTCTCGCATGGTAACTTTAAAACCAACTCAACTATCCCAAACACTCTCAAAGAATCCGGGGACCACTGTGTACATGCCACCAGAGGCTCTCAGCGAGAGCCACAGATATGGACCATCTCTAGATGTGTTCTCATTCGGACATCTTGCCCTTTACATACTGACACAGGTAAACAACTTGAATATTCAATATACTCTATTAGTGCAAAACTTTTTAAATATTCAATTAACAATTTCCCTGAACTGTGTGTAAGTGATTGGATTGTATTATGCTATATTAAGTCAGGAGTTCACGAATTAATCAACTTATTATAATACTAACATGTGAACATTAGTCAGATAGGTATTGTACCATTATATAGCAGGTGAACTTAGTATAAGAATGACATTGATAATGAATATAATGTTCAGATGATGTTTATTGTCTTTCGCACAAATATCAATCAACTTTAATTATTTGTTAGACTTTTCCAGGAGAACTGCTATTGGCTACACCTTCAGATCCACACAATCCTGGCCGACTTATTGGTCGCTCTGAAGTAGAGCGTCGTGAGGTGTACATGAAGAAGGTGGAGAATCTGTTATTGGAATCTCATCCAGTTCTAGTAGAGATGGTGACTAATTGCCTGCACAATACTCCTCAAACAAGACCTACTGCTGAGCAACTACTGGAGATACTAACACCAGTACAGGATGCAATGGAGAACATACATGGAGGGAATCTGGGGAGATCTCTCAACATAACCAATGTGTTGCACATGAAGGAAACAAAAGAAAAAAAGAGAAGAATAAAAGAACTTGAGGTTAACTTTTATATGTGAACTACAGTCATTTGTTAAATCTAGCTACCAAGTAAATATTAACTCTTTCACTACTAACATTGTCAGGGAAATTACTAATTAAAAAAAATTGATATAAAATGTGTATAAAAAGCAATAACTGCTAATAAACAAATTTTCTAAATCTGATAGATAAATAAACATCATGATGAAAATTCGCAACTTCTTAGTTTTCTAAAAAATCTGTAGTCAAATGCCTGGTTTACTACACACTGCAACCTTCTATTTGTTTATTAATAGCTACTGTACAGGCTTAGCTTCTATTTTTTTTAATAGCTACTGTAGGCTTAGATATCTTCTTGAGTACTAGAAGCACCATCTAAAATACCGAAGTTGCCAATAATCCAGTTCTACTACCTGAAAATTTGACCACCAAGTCACCATTTTGAAGTAAGCCTAAATGCCAACCCAGAACACAAACCTAAGTGTACCATTGTAGCCTTGCGATACCAACGTAATTAATATTGATCTAACTTAGTAAGGCTATAGCATTCAAATTAGGCGTCACATACAAGATGAACAATAATTTTCCTGAGGCGATATTTCACACCACAATGCAGTGCAGGGGTTCTATTAAAATGCATTAATTAATTCTCTCCAAGTTAACTTTGTCACACATATCGAGCAAGCTAAATTCTTCAATGTAAAATTGTTAACATAAATTATTTTATTGTATTGTAGTCAAATAATTGAATGGTTTCGCTTGACTTATAATTTCAGTGGTTATATTTCACGTATTGTGGTTGTAGAATCAAGCATATTTATAGCTAGTGGTTGGCTACTTAAATTTGATGAAAAAACAGGAGAAATTGATTTTCTCACTGAACTCGATATTAGTGCCATCAATATCTTAAAACATATCTTCGTCGATCATATGGAAATAAAACAACCCACCTACAGATTTATTTATGTTATAAGCTGTTATACTTAAACATATACATTATACTTCCTACAATTGAAATTTATCTCAACAATAAACAGTTACATCTGCGCTCTACAAATACTCAATAGACAAATTTTATGGAGTCCTCTGCAATTAAATGTTATTCAATTTATTGAAAGTTATAATTTTATGTGTTGTATTATTAGATTTCTGAAAAAAGATTGGAAACGGAAAACAAAGAGTTGACTGAAGAAATTACAAAACTAGAAAGTGACAAAAAAATACTCCAGTCTGCAAGTGCACAACTCGTTGAAGAGAAACATCAATTGCAAGCAAGTGTCATGGAATTGGAGACAAGCATCATGCAAGTACAAACAGAAAACAATCAACAGTAGACTGAGAACAATGAACAGAAGACTGAGATCGATCTCTTGAAGACTGAGAACAACCAACAGAGGAACCAGATAGCAGCTGTAATAATTCAGTTAGAATCTCATCACAAAGAAGAAAAGCTTCATCTAGAATCTCGCCATCAAAGAGAGAAACAAATTCTCCAATTTGAAGTGGAGCGACTAACAAAGGAACTGGAGCGTTTCACCACAGTGTCTATCAGCAAGAAATCATTAGTAAGTACTATGCATTCTTATAAACAGTGTTTTCTTATATTTTACCAAAGCTACTTGTCCCAAATCTAATTAATTTAATGGGAAAAATGTATATACAGGTTATATCAATAGAATCTAGGCATTGAACTTAAACTATAAAATGACACAATAGGATTGTTAGTATTAATTGGTTGCTTCAGAGAAGTATGCTTCATACCTCTGTTCTAATGCTAGGCTTCTTGTTCGTTCCAACTATCATTTCCGTCTTCATTGTATTTTATATAGTGAGAATAAACAAAATGTGTGTATATAGCAGGTAAATAGCAGTCAAAAAAATAAGCTTACAGCAAAAATGGCAAGCAAGCTATTCTAGACAATAGTCATTCTAAAAATTAAAACAAAATTCTATCTAAATAACCAGCCTCCTAGCAAATAGCACTCAATTGCTAAAACAAGTCTGAATTTTTGAAATTTCGTATGAGAAACAGTTTTAATGTCATATTAATTACTCATGGCAACTTCTTAGGACTTAAAACACAAACAAGCATTTCTAAGGAATTACCACACTGTTTAGAGCCTAACCCTAAATAAGATTTGATTACTAACAAAAGAAATTGGGAGGAAGTCTAAGCATCTAAATGAAAGAAAAGGCAGCCAATAACTATTATTTATTGTTAGCTTCAAAATATTCTTAGCTAAGCAACAGATGTAACACACAACACTCTCTCTCTAACACACACACACACACACTTGTTCACTAGATATACTAACACAAGACTTCATTTTCTCTTGGTGACTTGACAGATTGGGAAATTGATTTTCACGTAAGAACAGCGATGACAAACAGCTCATTAACCAAAATAACATACCTGCAGCGGAGCTGTTTGTAAGGCAGCCCAATGGAATTAGTCACTCTCTCGAAGGACCGGAGTCCACCCCAGACTAACTATCACTAGCTAGCCCTCACTCTCAATCACAATTCACTTTCATAAAATTCATTCATTGAGGTAGACTGATAAATTACCGAAAGTAGTTGGGTGATATAGAAAGATGGCGCAAGCGCGTGAAATAATGTTTAATGTTTTATGCATGAGTAATGTTTATGTTTATAGCTAATGACTGGAATGTTTACTGACAAATGACAAGCGGTTGTTCAAGTGCACTCAATCCTGAACAATACCACCTCTACTAACTACAGAAAATTAACTCCAGTATAACTTCTTACGACCTAACTACACCCTTCCGCAACATTCAGATCATATTAGAGACAGCCTAATTCTAAGGAGTAAATAAATAAATTTCTTTGATTTATAAGGGTAAGAAATCACTAATAGAACAGATTCTGTTTGTAAAGTTTGTTACGGGATCAATTACCAAGCGAACGCTAAAATGTGAGGGTCAAACTACAAGATACACTAGTGGTGTGCTTGTGCACAAATAGCAAGCGAGCATGCCTTCTTAAATTACCGTAAATTACGATGTTACGTTGTTTACTTTATCCAAAGATGCTTCTATTCCATTCTTAATGATAACAAAAGTGGATTCTGTATATAGCAGTTGATTATTAATTATTATAACAAATAATTTCAGAATTAAATTTTTACAAAAATAAATTCTTGAGTAGTATTAGCTATTGTAGTATCAAATTTAAGCCATTTTGACTATCTGAATCACCTGTTACTTTTGACAACAAGCTCTCAGCTACATAAGAAAAAGCCAGGGTTTTTATTTTGTAACTTGTACTTACCTCAGCTTTCCCCGAGTAGTGGTAGTTTACTTTACTATGCCATTCTGACTACCAATGGCTCTTGACAACCAACATGCGGCACTTATCAACCCAAAAATGGTGAAGTGTTTGAAATTACATCAGGCTTTTTTGTGACTTGTAAAACAAACATTTCTCAAGAATCATTGACCCTAAGTTTAAAATGCTGAAGAATCTGTAGTCAAGCCTAAAAGCCTTTTTTAGGAGAACAAAATAAACCCACATGCGTGTTTAAGGGGCTAATTACCTTCCAATTTGACTTGGTATACAAAAAATGAGTGGAAAACAAGGTACAAAGAGCCACAAAACAAACTAAATCTGATTATAAAAAATATGTGTTTGTTTCATACTTTTAACCTGTAGATAATTTAGGCTGGCGTGGTCAATAATATTTGGGGTCAATAAATGGGGACCTACGCTGATCTTTTCCACTTTTTTCACTTGGCTATGTAAATATTTGGAGAGGTTCATGAGGGAGGCTATTATGTAATTAGTATTGAAATTGTCAATGGCATGTAAACAGTAACCATAGCAACACTATAACTTTTATTATTTAATGAAGTGTGCCAGTAAAATAAGCAATGTTTTTTTTTTAATTGTTAGCAATATAAGCAGGAGTTATGTTATACTAATTTACTACAGATCATGTATTTGTTTATTATTCAGACATTCCCACTAGAGCTAGACTGGAGGCGTGGTCCGGATATGCCAGTGGCTATGAGTGAATACATCCAATCAGTACAGATAAATGATACAGTGTATGTTGGAGGAGGATGGACTGACAGACGTGAGGATGCCTACATAGTGATGGCCTACAACAAACAGTCCTGCCAGTGGCACACTCTACCTCTATACAGTACCAGGGGGTTTGCTATGACTACCATCAACAACAAACTAGTTGTGGTGGGAGGAAGAAATAGAGAGGACTCTGATAGCGGTGAACTAGGGGAGTGGCAGCCTGACAGCAACCAGTGGACACACCCCTTCCCTCCTATGCCTACATTTAGCTGGTTGCATTCAGCTACTTCATATAAACATTGGCTGGTGGTGGCTGGTGGTTGCCATGTAGTTCGTTTACAAACTAGTGTTGAGGTACTTGATGTATCCAACATGCAATGGTCCACTGGACCATCTACACCAACATGGAGGAGGATGAAGTCTACTACAATAGGAGACACCTGGTACCTCATGGGGGGATTATATGGGAATTCGTTGCAGAATAGTCCTGATGTCTATAGTGTATCTCTGGAAGCTCTTGTTTCACGCTCTTCATCAGACAGTTCCAACATATGGATCAAACTACCGTCACTCAACTGTACTCAATCCTGTCCACTCAACATTGGAGGATCTCTACTGGCAGTCGGTGGTGAAGACATGAAGAGTAAGAAGGCAGTGTCCACCATCCAGCGCTATGTCCCTGAGACTAATACTTGGGTCCAGGCTGGACGACAATCACATGCAGTACATGGCTGTACCTGTATCATGACATCAGACAAGGTCCATGTTATGGGAGGACGTGATGGGACTAGCGGACTAAAGAAACTGTTTACTTCTACTATTCACTAATTTATATCTTTGTTTTTATGGAATTGTTTTGTTCAAGTTAGCTATTACAATTTAAAAGTTGTTTACATGGTTACTGTTTATGTTTACAGAATTATAATAAAGCAAATACTTATTTATACAAGTGTACTAAACCTCCAATTTTTTTAATAAAACAACTGTACGCTGTATGCTCTCATCTAAAGAATTAATGTCTAAGTCATATTAATTTAGCAAATTTCATAATTTTTGGCATATACATGTATATATTTGGGGACCTCCCTGTCATTAGTGCTGTATCCGTCGCTGTTAAATGTGTAAAGTATGTCTTATCAATCAAATTATCAAAAGTACACTATTACACAAAATGTTTAATATCTAAGGGGTTCCAAAAATATATATTATATATATAATATATATATAACTCTAGTCATTATAGTTAATTAACATGCTGACAAGGTTTAATCAAGCATTGACTGAAACTAAAACTAGCATCGGTTGCCTAATTATGGAATTAATTTATATGCTGATATGCTTTAATCAAGCATTGACTGAAACTAAAAAGAACATAGGTTGCCTAATTATGGAATGATTTTTGTACTTTAATAATGGTTTTTAAAATGAACACCAACATCTACAACAAAAGCATAAAGTAATTATATATTGATATATACTTTATTTATTCTTCCTCGTCTTGGATGGCCAGTTACCCTGCACTAGATCAGCTATGTCCACAAATTCCAGCACCAGTATCTTTGAAATCACCTTCACAGGTGGGGAGATCCTGACCATATTTGCTGGTACCCCCATATCTGCTTCGGTGGGAGTGGGGGGTGTGAGAGAAGGTTCGAAAGTGCCGAGCTTAGTGATGTCTCTGGGATTGACTCGACTGGGGATGTAAATGAAGGCAGACTGCTGAATGTGGCGGATAATAGTAGTACCCCCACGCATGGATATACACCAAACACATGGTTATAACTCCAGCACTGCTCTCTTATGGCTTGCCCTGCAACACCACTTTGTGGCTATACCCTGCCCTGCAAAACCACTTGGGGCTACATTGACCTGCAACACCATTTGGGGCTACATTGACTTGCAACACCACTTGTGGCTATACCCTGCCCTGCAAAACCACTTGGGGCTACATTGCCCTGCAACACCACTTGGCCATAGAATTGAGTAGTATGCTGACCAGAACTAAAGTACAGAGCGAATTTGTATGAAATAAGTTTAGAAGGAATGAAAGTATGGGAATGAACAAAATCATTAAGGTCTAAGTCTATAATTGAGCACTTACTAGAAAGTGGTAATAGATATGAGGCTTGACTTTCTTGCCTGGTGGTAATTTTTTATTTGATTTTGGTGTGGATCTTGTTGTCAGTTTATCATTTGATGCCAGTACCCTGTGCACTTTTGTATCTATGTATTCTAGTTATTTAGCTAGTTTTGTTCCCGCATCTGAATTAGTAGTCACAGCACTTTTTTCTGTCTACAAATGGTGATGATACCAAAACAAGGTGTGTACGTAGTAATCACATGACTAACAGTAGTGTTCAAGCTTCTCTTGTAATTTCTGACTCATCCACAAGCCATTGAGTTGAATGTGGAAAACACTTCCCAAGCCTCCTCTCCTATTATGATAAGTAGTGTTACAACCTGCACCTTCTTTGCTTCTTTTCTGTTGAGCCCAGTGGCTAATAAGTAACTGGTTTTCAAGCACATTTGAACTGTTTCCACTTCATGCCTGTTTGACTGTTGCATATTCCATGTGGTTGCATGACATATCTTATTCTCCGTATAATGAATCTGTAGCCTTGTTTACCACATTCTGAACTCCTTCCGAAGGTCCAGGTAAAAACGATTTAGTTTTTATGAAGAACTCCTGCTGATACTATAACTATGACAGTGGGAACTCTTAGAAGAACAATAGAGGAAAAATCAGTGAAGTGAATAATGTAAAAATACAGGTTTTGTTTCTGCTCGGGCATATCCACAGAATAATTTTGGTGTAATAAGCCAAATGTTATCTCTACTTCTTCATGAGCCTTGTTCATCTCTACTCACCCCAGCATAATGGTAGTAGTAGGTACCATCTCATTGCCGCATTTCAAAACACCCTCACTATAAGTAGGTATGACTCCCTCTCCCAACATCCAGAAGACGGAACAAAGAATCAAATATTGTATCGAAGTGGCCACAAATATGCATACTCCTTTAAAGTATGTAAGAAAGAGAACTTCAGTTAAGCATTTTAAGGAAAACCAAATATGTACACCGTAAGGTATGCTTGCCTCAATACGTTTTAGTATAATAATAAATTAAGAACAAGCAAGAGTGAAGTTAATGCACACATGACTGGACAAGGTAAGAACTGAACAAATGATTTAAAACTAAAACTATCCAGGCTAGTAAAATGTAATTGATAATCATACAATGAAAAGAATTATCGGAAGACCATTAACACAAAAGAACGTATTCCTATTGACAAAATAAACAAGTACAAGGTGTGTGCATGATGTCGTTCAAAAGTCTTTCTATTGTCATTAACAGGAGGAAGGTGATCCCACAATAAAAATACACCATTAGCACTTCTTGAGAACAATTTCCTCTGTGTACCTAAAATATCTTGCCTTAATGCAAGAAAGTATATATAAGTCCACTTATCTAAACAATGTGACCAGCGAATGAGTGTAAATTAGTAACTGCTACTAAATACTACTAGTTGAGAGCAATGTACCTGCTGAGTAACTTCTAAATAAGAGAGAAATGAATGACCATAAAGCTACATCATTATAATAGGTTGTAAAATGTGAGAACAGAACAAGGTGTGTGCATGATGTCGTTCAAAAGTCTTTCTATTGTCATTGACAGGAGAAAGGTAATCCAACAATAAACATACACCATTAGCACTTCTTATGACAGACTTCAGTAGCCATTATTTAACACAATTTGCCTTCCTGGGCAAAGCAAACATATGATGGTATATAACAGTCACTCTTGAAACTCTTGAAGAAGTTAACAGATATTTGAAATACACAATGGAACTGACACTTCTAGCAGTCATTCCATTAATATTATCAGCAACTTTATCTCAAGTAAAGGGAGATCAAACACAACTTGACCACTTCCTATTATCTAAACTTGACATATTGTCTCGTGAGCATAGAGAAATGGTGAACAGGGAAGTTATGATTGAGTACTATGGATCAATGAATTTAGATAAATTAACGAAAATCGTCTTTAATCAGCCGCAACTCAGATATTACATCATTCACCAACAGCAAAATGTAGATGGCCTAGGGTGCCATAGTATCAGCGATTATGACCCCAAAAAGAAAGAGCCTTTCAACAACTATGTGCTCTTGCCTCGTTATCCAACACCTGACGAGATAAATGCTCTGGATGTTCTCTCTCAAGCATGTACCCAGCAACTGCCTCCTCTATATGACAAGTACATCGCAGGATACTTAGGCCCGCCTCCTCACCACGAACAAACCATCACGAAGCGTAAGTTAGTTGTGATGCCAGTACCTCCTTGCTCCAATCATCCACACAATATAGACAGACAGACCCTCACTCGAATAAAAGTTTTCATTAATAAGTTTCAACATCCATTTGAAACGAACGCCCAAGGACGAAAACAGTATGCTGTGGTATATTATGGCACAGACCTTACTCATCCAAATCCACCTGATCCGCTGTTTGACATAGACAGAAGAATTGAAGAAGGTGATGGCTGGGTTGCAGCCCTTCCAGAACCCAGAGGACGTCATTCTGAAGATCTTGTTTTAAGTAGGGTGGATTGCAGAAACATTAGAAATAAAGACGTTTATTTGTACACTCACTTTAGTCCATGTCGAGACTGTGCTGAGGTAATTGTGAAGTTTGCTAAGCAATGTTCTACAAACTACAGGAGTTTCAAAGTGTTCTACAGAGCAGAGTACAGGGACTGCTTACAGAGTGCTACATATATTAAAGGATATTCATCTGATCGCCAATTGAAAATGGATTTTTTTCAAGTATACTTAGGACCCAGGCCACAATTGGCATTATGAGGTTGTATTGCCAACCTGTAGTCCATTAACAGTTCATTTACTACAAGATTTAGTTTATTCTATTGTATATTATTCATAAAATATCCTACATTTTTAATAATATGCCATATTGTTTATGACCTTATTTATCCACTTAAAAGAAATCCATATGCTATTAGAAAACTTATGAAACCAAGCCGACAGCTACTACAACTTTGGTATTATATTTAGTTTTGGTTTTCCTTAAATGTATGTTACAGATAATTACAAAAATTGTTGTCTCGTACATAGCTTAGTTCTCTGATAACAGCTCAGCCTTAGAATTGAGTAGTGTGCTGACCAGAACTAGAGTACAGAGCGAGTTTGTATGAAGCAAGTTTAGAAGGAATGAAAGTATGGGAATGAACAAAATGATTAAGGTCTAAGTCTATAATTGAGTCCTACTAGAAATTGGTAGTAGATATGAGGTTTGGTTTTCTAGCCTGGTAACTTCTTTTTGGTTTTGCCATTTTGAGGTTGGTCTTGTTCCGTTACTGTTGAGTAGTACTGCTGCAGTCTCGTACTCAACAGACCACCAATTATGTGCCGTCAAAAAATCTTTTCGGTGTCGACCGGAAACACCTCCCCCTCCAGAGAGGAGCCATAATTTGTGGATTGAAAAAGCATTATCATTATGATTATCATTATGATTATCAAATTCTGACCCTTCATACAAACTAGATTGAAACTTTCTCACCTAAAGGGGTCTGGAAAAAAAGCAAAGGAAAAAAGTGAAAAAGCTTGGTTGTTGCCGGGAATCGAAAAGCCAGTGGCCCTGGGTTCGATTCCTGGCGACAACCAAGACTTTTCACTTTTTTTCCTTTGCTTTTTTCCTGAAGGTGAGAAAGTTTCAATCTAGTTTGTATGAAGGGTCAGAACTTGATAATACCGTAGTTCTTTGTAATATAACTAGGCAGGTTTATTCGCCATTTTGTGCTCAATCACACGGCTAGTTATAATAGAAATATAATAACATAAACAGTAAATACCACTTTGCTCCCTCGCCAATTACATCTCCACTCAAGATGCGAACTGTCTCACTTGTAATGAGTTGATGTTAGGTAATATCCAGGCAATGACCATAGAGTATTCTTGTTAACAGCTAGTAGTCCAAACACCCACGTCAGACCAGCAGAGGCAACACGATTAAACTACCTTTCACTGCAGTTCTTAACAAGACACAATTAAACTATCATGAAAAAAAAGAAAGAAAATTTAAGTAAAATGTCAGTATATATCATATAGTGGTGAACTACAAGTCAAGGTTTCTTTACAAAATATTACTATTGAAAATAACGGTAAGCCTGAAAATTATTTAGGACCTTTAGGAGACCTTAGCCACCAAATTTTTATCGTTAAGAAGACCCATCCCTACTCGAACTTCAATAATGTTGATTTGATCTCTTTGATTTCCTCCTGAAATATACGCTTCCATTACTATATATGTATCTTTCTACACAAAACACCCTCAACCGATTACATGTGAATAAAAGTTTTAATTGCGCCTTACATAATGCGGTCATGGGCGCATGTGAGACACAGAGATTTGATTGCTTGGTGGAAGGATGACACAAAACAAGAGAAAAAATGAATGGTTGAAAATTGCTAGGGGACAGTATTATCAAATGATAGAGTACACCCTAGGCTACTAGGAAAGCATGCACTCTACGCTAAGGACCTGTTCCTGACCTAAATATAACAAAGTATACTCGCATACTTTCCTAGCATCTTCGTGAACTTGTAAGCTACCCTTCTCGACCCCCCTCCTTCACAACTTGACTAACCAAACAAATTAATAGCACTTTTATCTAAAGTTACCCATAGCTTAGACCTTGTAAATATCACAACATTTTGATCCTTTACACAAAATTTATAGCTAAACATGGATTTCACTGAAGTTCACCTTATAACAACAATGAAAAATAAACTTACACGGATCTAGTAGAAATCATATAGTTATCATGAAGAACTACTGCTGATACAGTAACTATGACAGCTGGAACTCCGCGAAGAACAATAGAAGAAAAAACAGAGAATTGAATAATGTAATAATACAGATTATGTCGTTGCTCTGGCTTATACAAACATTTGGTGTAATAAACCAAACGCAATCTCTACTTCTTCATGAGCTTTGTTCATCTCTATACTCACCCAGCATAATGGCAGTAGTAGGTACCATCTCTTTGTCACATTTCCAAACACCCTCAATATAAGTAGATACAGCATGACTCGCTCTCCCAACATCCAGAAGAAGGCACAAAGAAACAAATACTGCACAAGAGCTGCCACGAATATGCATAATCCATCAAGTAAGTAAGAAAGAGGACTTCAATTAAGCATTTTTTGGAAAAACAAATATGTTGCTAACCTTGTTAAAGAAGGCGTGATCCACTTTAACTATAAACTCACAAATATATTTAGCTATGTCAAAACTTAGCAAATGTATTAAATTAATGTTAGGTGATTTGGACTTCTATTCATAGATGACAGGATAACAGCATGCAGTTGTTTAATATATTTCCAGACAGTAAACTTAGTTCCAAGGGGGTGGGGGGGAAGGGAGGGGGGGGGGGGGTTGGCTTCCTCAATCACCCTAATCTTCCCATAATAAATATAATATATAACAGACTTACATTATTATACAAGTCAACACAACAAAAATGTTGCTGCCAGTGAAGTTAAAAAAAATTAATAATGCTTAAAGCTACATGAAGATTGTTTACCTTCCTTCTGTTAAGCCATTAGTCACCAGAGCTTAAAAATAGCACATTAGCATTCCATTAACATGTTTAGTGTAAACAACTTAAACTGTAGCAGACAGAAGCTCTACTTTGTGACAGAGAATTCCCAATTTGTTTCAGTGATAATAGAAATACATTAGCAATAAGTTTTATCTATGAAATGGGAAATGTAAAATGGGATCACTCATGACTAATAATCAGGCACATAACAATGATAGTAGTAATTTTTAGTAATAGATCTTTAGTGTAAAATTTCTTGATTTAGCAAAAAAATTGTTCTGCTTTCTTGTTATTAATGAGCAGGCACATTGCACCAAAATGAGCACGATATACTGTTCATTCAAAGAAGTGTAAATTAATGCTATTTTGATGACTTTCATGTATTTTTATATTTAACTACATGAAGATTCGTGTACACATCTTTCACACATTTACCTACTAAGTTGTATTTCTTTAGTATAGAATTACTTCATGCATTAAAATGTTGTTTCTGCTTTCTTGTTATTGATGAGCTGGCACATTCCAACAAAATTGATATTATTTTCTTCAAAAACATGTTACTTTCCATCAATTTTAAATTGATGCTAACTTGCATGTATATTTAGACTTGGCTACATGGAGATTCATTTATAAACCATTCACACTGCTACCTGCCAAGCCTGCCATCAACCATTTAGTCATTGTAGTAAAAATTATATATAATATATATTTATTCCACTCTAGATATCTTCACAATGATATTTTTAGGTAAGGTGACCTGTGAGATATCCCAAGATATCTAATGGCTGTTATCTCATGGCTGTACTGCCGCAAGCTCATTACCAGAGTAGTTATAGCAACCTGGCCTGGGTACAAGTTTTCTGGGTTTTTACAGCTACCTTTACTCCAGTGGAGCCTACCCAGCCAGGTTAGAGCAGTATAATATCAGCTGTGGTTGTGGGGATCCCCTAGTGAGTTTCTCTAACTTTACACCATGAGTTACCAAAAAACTACTTCAGTGAAGATATCTAGTGTGGAATAAACCTTATTACACATCAGAGTGACATGGCTAGATATTTCACTCTCAGGCTTTATTTCACTCTCCTTTGGCTCTTGAAAAAAATTAGCCTGCTCATGAAATATTTCACCATATCACACTCTGACTCATGTAATACGTTATAGTTATAAACCAAAATTGAGGTTTGTATGCGATTTATAAACTCTGAGACACGAGGGCGCAGCCCGAGTGGCGAGGATTTATAAATCGAAATACAAACCTAATGATTTTGGTTTATAACTATTTTATAGCCAGAACATAAACAACGAGCAAAGTATAGCGTTAGCTATCTTAGTAATTGTATTAAAGTACCCAAACTCTTCATTATTCCATTTTGCTTTGATCTGCCTTCTTGCTTGGTTGCTAAGAACGATATCAGACTTTTCCCCGCTAATACATTTTCTTACGGGCATACCAGACTGTATCAGATTTAATGACTTCTACTGGAAAAACACAGTAGAAATAAATCTACATAAATGTACATTGTAATCTTAAAAATGAGTTAAGTTCCATTTGGTGATGAATTCTATTATTCTATACATAACTCATAACAATGATTATAACAGAGCTGTTTGTGTGTTGGGACACTCGTTTTTAAGGTGATGTGGATTGAATTAAATAAAAATTGAGTTATTCTGGAGGATTCTCTTCATTACATTGGGAAGAAAAAAAACGGAGCTAGAGGTCAAAAGGTATGCCGGAATCCCTTCTATACATGTATATACCTGGACATCTGGGGAGGAAATTCAAAATGTGATAGACAAGGCCACCACAAATATTGAATTATAAACATGGCCTCTAGTGAATTAATTAGTACTCAATTTACTACAATAGCTAATTGCCATCCCAAGACAGGTTAAGACCACTGTTCAGGATGGCTATGTAGCTAATGTCTAACTAGCCATGCACTAGCAGCAATGGTTTTTCTTTTCTTTTCTTTTTTATTGATTGAACTTACTAAGTAATTCTTGATATTGTATGACCTGATCAGTCATTCAATAGGCATAGAAAACATTTGTTTTGGTACCAATCTTTGGCTTCTGATCACTGAACAGTGAGCTGGACTATTTTTTTAAGGATTCACTCTAAACAAAGGCATTCCATTAGGGATGATGGAAATTGCTTGTTTCAGGGCATATCGTTTATTCTTTTTGGAACTGAGGATAACCACTTTCAAGTACAAACAGTCATGGCCAAGTTTGTTGCATTGAACAGCAGTTACTTTTAGCCATACTGCTATCCTTTAATTGTGGAACAGCACACAATGAAGATGGAAAATCATAGTTTTTGGGGAAGTCATGTTGAAATATTTGGCTTGTCATTGCATTTTGACAAGCCTGTTTGTTATTCTGGATAAAGGACATAACATGCAGCTATTACTAGTAACATCCTCCAAACAAAGTAAGATAAACAACAGCAAGCTAGAGTCATAATAGAGGTTTTAATGTAGTGTTGTTTTTGTTAACTAAGCTAAAACCCAAACCCCTTAGTTTTGAGTATTTTACTTTTGGTAAGAATAACTAAAACTAAGCTGTAGAGAACATGAAAAAAACTAAAACTAAATATTTTAGAAGGCAATAACTAAAACTAAGCTGTAGAGAACATGAAAAAAACTAAAACTAAATATTTTAGAAGGCAATAAATTCGATAATAACTAAAACTAGAGTGGATGACTACTTTATTTATAATACCCAAGATTCCATACAAATATGCTAATTTTTGAAGTTATTTGGGAACACTACCTATACTATTTTCTTTAGGGAGATTCATTATTGAAGAATTTGAGAGACAAAATAAATTAACCAAAACTATGTCAATTCTAATTAAATCTTCTACATGACATTGAAGAAAAACTAGAACTAACTAAATCTTCGGGGAGAATTTGGGGGAAAACAAAAACTAAGCATTCAAACTATTTTTTTGTAAGAATAACTAATACTAAGAAAATCTGGAATCTCTAAACCAAAACAACGACCTGAATTTCCCATTTTATATGTTACATTCTTCCAATTTGACATAACTGTGATGCTAAACTCCCTGCATTAGTTATCTCTTCTCACTTAAAAATTTCCTGCACTTAACTCCTTTTGTTTTCTTTTCTTATATTTACATACTTCGTAGGATGTTTAGTTTATACACTTGAAATCACTGTTGGTGTGTCTCCATTACTATATAAAGTATTGTACTTGATTGAAGTGCAAAAATCTTTAAAAAATGCAGTAGTACAGAAGAATAAGGGGAATTTTGAGCCTAACCTTGCAATTTGATCTTACGGGGGTTTAGCTATCTCCATTATTTATAACACTTCATGTATTTTATTTTGTATCATAGCACCTCACCTAGTTTCAACTCTAATTGAAAAAAAAATGCTGTAATATAATTCTACACTCATAAAACTACGTGGCTTCTATCTATCAGCAGTGGGAACCTCAGGAAAATTGCGAAACTTTTGAAGGTTGGACTTGTGTGAAAATTTAATTTGGACTAGCATATTGTGAACTAGCAACCTCTGTTTGTAGAGCTTTCTGGGACCTCAGCATATTAATTCTATCAATGAATATAATGTACATAAAGGAGAACTTATTGTTTGTTTTAACTAGCTATTTGGTGGTGCCCAATCCCTTTTATTTTATTCCCAAAGTAGCTGTCTCATCCTGTCCCGCATTTTAGCAGCAGTGCCATTCTATCCCATTCCGTCCCATTCCAGGTTTCAGTACGTACAAACTATCCCTTCACATACCTCCATTTAACGGAATCTTACATTTAGTAAACCCATATCATTCAAGGAAATTTAATTGTTTACCCCTTTGTATTGTTTTGTTTCTAAACGCAACAATTAAGAAACCCTTAGATCTTAAAAATTGTGTTAGACTCAACACTGTGCAGTAATTCTTTAGAACTTCTTGATTTTTCAAGCTGCAAAATATGGAGAAATGTTACTATGATGGTATTGAGACCCTTTACCAGATGATATTTAAAAAACGCAGCAGTCTATATTTACCTGTGGAGTGCTTGCTGTTAAAAGCTGCTGGTAACTCAGATAGTCAGAATACGATATTAGAGACTACCAAGTGCTCTGGAAGTTGAGGTAAGAAAGTAGTTCTGTATTTGTTAGATAAAGTATGGTCACAACAGCTAATTAACTTTCAGATAGATTCTTCTGAATATTTTAGCTAGCTGCTTTTACACAGTATTTTGACTACTATAGTGGTATGCATGTCGTAATGTAGGGTTTGGTTCAAACCTGAAATGCCTGTTTTTTTCTTTGTTGTCGTTATTTTAAATCAAACGGTTGCGATGAGCCAAAGAGAACAAGCAAATGGCCTTGTCGCTAAAAAAAACAACAGATTAGCTACATTTAATAATGAAAACCACAACCAAACTTAGCTATTAGCCTTCCAATGGAGCAATGTGGGAGTATCTATACTGCCAAAAGTCTCCCCTGTTGTCAACAGGTTTATCTGATAACATGATCACATTAATGGAATAAGAGGTTGTTTATGACATGACCTTGCAAAAATTCACATTCCAAATTTGTGTATCCCACAAATAGTCCATATTTCGAAGATCTTTTTGATTGCTCCAAAAATATCAGCCCCTTGGGATTCTCATTTGTGTAATGCATTCCGGCAGGACTTGCTAAGTGTGGCAAACAGTTTCTGAGGATAATAAAAAAAATTTTTACAAAAACTGGCTGTAAACAATACCCATAAAAGTAATGAACTGGTAAACAATAACACATTTAAAATTTAAAATGTTTTTCTGTGTAAACTACACTTTCATGACGTATATTTGGCGAATTACATGAGATAACTTTGTAAAAAAGTGCCAATCCATGAACAAAGTAACTCAACCATCGCAATCATTCCGCCACACACACAACTTCAATTCTGACAAATCAAATCACGAGATAAGGAAAAGATGAGAGCACAAAAATTTGCAAAAATAGTAGAATTGAGTCATTTAAATACTACTAAATGTCATTTGATGCAATACCGAAGCACGAAAGACAAAGGGAAAAAAAAAGAAAAAAAAAGAAAAAGAACATAACAAAAAGCAAATAAACACACAATTTATTAATTAGAAGTAAGCTGAACTTTTGTCAAAGTGAAAACATTTTTATGAAGAATAGCACACATGCAACAATATGAATTGAAGTGATGACAATGTGCACTACATACACAACAAATAAACAGTTACAACCACAAACAAACAAACAAAAAAAAGTGTTTATACAGAGCAAGTCACCTGTAACTCTTATCGACCATTCCGGCTGGACACCATGGAAAATTAAATTTATTGCGTACAGACATTCACAAAAACACCCAATGAGTTATGTAATACTTGCTATTTTTTTGTTTGTCCTTTGCTAGGAAGGAGTGGCTACACTGTGCTTGTGACTTGTGGGGACAACACACTGCCAGGAAGTTTTTTGGATGATTAAGGTCAAGAGCATAATATTAGCCCCCCGGATTACGATGATTTTTTTCATATTATAAATTATTTACTTTTGCGAAGAGTTGCACCACTCAAATAAATGTTAATACTCCAGGGCTTATTTTGATGGAACTTTGTCATAGGAAGGAAGAATAGTATGTGTGTTTGTGTGATATGTATGTGTGATGTGTGTATGATGTGTGCCGCGTGTGATATGTGTATGTGATGTGTATGTTGACTTATACCTTTCAGCTCACAGTCCACTTCTTCTGATTAAGTTCCATCCCTCCCAAGCCCTTACTATAAACTTGAGGAATTCCTATAAAAGTAAAACATAAATAATTAAGTAAATAAATAAATAAATAAATAATACAAATAACTGTACACCATGCTCCAATATACTTTCACCTGTTGGTATTGTATGTGAGTCTGTGTATGCAGTGGCTCTGTGTGTCCGAAGCTTTCCATACACCCCTCAAAATGTGTATTGTTTCAATAGCGACAGCATAGCCAATGCTTTCTGTAAATATATATTGTGTTGTGTTGAAGACCAAAGCCAAAGCTGAACATTCCACTTGTCAATATTTTAGATCACTTCACCATCATTCCACATTAAGCTAGCATGCACAATTCTTCCTTGTTTGTACAAGCACATTATAAAACTATCCACATTTTTATTCATTGCATAATTTCCAATTCCTCATCTTATCAAACAATCTAATACATAGGTACCAACTGTCCTGGATCATCGGGACAGTCCGGATTTATCACTCCGTGAAAGTGCACAATAGCTCTATGGTTTGTCCTGGAAGCCTGCAGGCTAGTAAAGTAGTAGGCCTTTGGGTATTTACTAATAGCTGTGCTAGCCAGCTGGCTGTCTAGACCTAATCAAAGCTACTAGTAACCACACTAACTATAAACATGCCACAAAGGGAAGCCTGCAGGCTAGTGAAGTAGTAGGCCTTTGGGTATTTACTTATAGCTGTGCTAGCCAGCTGGCTGTCTAGACCTAATCAAGTTAGTCCTTTACAGTAGATTCTTTTATAGCTACCTTCCATCCTAATTAAATATTTAATTTTAGGTGATACATATGCAAGGTGTAGTCTGAGCTTGTCAGATTTTAGTGTGGCACATGGAGGAAAGAATGATGTAACTACCCATGTTAAGAGGAAACGCCACAGAGATATGGCAAGTGCCAGTTCTTCATACTCCCTTTATTGGCGAGCGTAGCGAGCGAGACACTTACAGGGGTAAAAATGAAAAAATCGGGGATGTTTATTGGCGAGCGAGCGAAGCGAGCGAGACAGTATTAGGGGTGGATAATGCAAAATCGGGTATATGTTATATATATGTATGTATGTATGGATGGTACGTATGCTCTTTAAACGCGCGCGCGGGGAACTTTTTTCTCCTAAAAACACGGCTATTTAGGCTTGACTCCAGTTTATTCTGAAACTACAGCATTAAGCAAACCTTACTTTATACTTAAGCTCCAAAGTATGAGAAAATTCCTGCTAAAACGCTTGTTTTCAAGACACAAAAAGTTGATTCGACAGGTTACTATGGCATTGAAGACCCTTTTCCAGACTTAATTTCAAAACTTCGCCGTTTTATGGGGGGATACGGAGTGCCGGTTGTTGGATGTCAAGAGCCGTTGGTAGTCAGAATGCCGTAGTATTAATGCTAAGGAAGCTACTACTTCTCGAGGGAAGCTGAGATAAGTACGCAATTCCATATTTTGTAGCTAAGAGCTTGTCAACAGTGACTGGTAAATTCAAATAGTCAGATTGGCTCAAATTTGGTACTACAAAAGTTACCACTGCTCAAGAAAATGAGGTAAGAAAGTAATTTTGTATTTGTGTGCTAAAATTGATAGTCTTTTGTTTTTTGTAGGTGAGAGCTTGTTGTCAAGAATTCAAGGTAATTCAGATGGTCAAAGTAACTTCAATTTGATACTACAGAAGTTATCAATATTCAAGAATGATGTAAGTAGTAATTCCATATTTGTTGGCTAAAATTACAAATAATAACACTGGTTTATTTTTTATCGTAGCTGAGAGCTTGTTCAAGAGTTACTGGTGATTTAGATTATCAGAATGGTTGATGCTTGATACTACAAAAGTTACCATTAATAAGGTAAGAGAGTGATTTTGTATTTGTTTGCTGAAATCAAATGTCATAACTGCTATTATAGTGTTTGCATGAAGTAAGCTAAAAATAGAAACATTTTATGTTACCTAACTATCAGGCTCGCTCGCCATTTGTGCTCAAGCACACCACTAGTTTATTTATATGTTTGGACGTATGTATGTCATTTTGTACTTTGACCCTCGCGTTTTTGTGTTAGTTATTTGTTCGACCCCGTCCCAAATTGCACTAAACAGAATCCTCTGGTTTATCGATCAGTACCCGTATCACCCTAGAAATTGAATTGTTTACCGTTTTTAATTCTTTTGCGGGTGCAGTTAATACTTGACAACTTAAGGGACTTCCATTTCTATTCGAGTTAGTGGCGGTGGTAAGTCAATGCGCTCTTTGTCATAGTTATAAGCCGTGCGCACAGTATTTACCGGAAAATACATTGTCCACTAGACTACTGCCAAGGTAAGTCTGTGTAGGTGCATGTCCAGCTGTGTCAAAGCATTGTGTGTTACAACCACTACTTAGCTAAAGAATATCACATAAAGAAAACTTTTAAATAACGCGTATTGTTTTGTTGTTGTTGTTTTTTCCTTCAATTCAAGCAGTTGCAGAGAGTTGTTACTATGGCACTGAAATCCCTTTACCCTGTATGCTAAATTTAAAAACTGGACCTTATTTTCAGTAGCTTCAGTGTTAGAATTCAATAAAAATAGTATAGTCTTTAGGCTCGCTCGCCATTTGTGCTCAAGCACACCACTAGTTTATTTGTATATATGTTTGGACGTATGTATGTCATTTTGTACTTTGACCCTCGCGTTTTTGTGTTAGTTATTTGTTCGACCCCGTCCCAAATTGCACTAAACAGAATCCTCCGGTTTATCGATCAGTACCCGTATCACCCTAGAAATTGAATTGTTTACCGTTTTGAATTCTTTTGCGGGTGCAGTTAATACTTGAAAACTTAAGGGACTTCCATTTCTATTCGAGTTAGTGGCGGTGGTAAGTCAATGCGCTCTTTGTCATGGTTATAAGCCGTGGCACAGTATTTACCTGAAAAAAGTCTGTGTAGGTGCATGTCCATCTGTGTCAAAGCATTGTGTGTTACAACCACTACTTAGCTAAAGAATATCACAAAGAAAACTTTTAAATAACGTATATTGTTTTGTTGTTGTTATTTTTTCCTTCAATTCAAGCAGTTTTCAGAGAGTTGTTACTATGGCACTGAAATCCCTTTAATCAGGTAAGAGAGTGATTTTGTATTTGTTTGCTGAAATCAAATGTCATAACTGCTATTATAGTGTTTGCATGAAGTAAGCTAAAAAATAGTAACATTTTATGTTACCTAACTATCAGGCTCGCTCGCCATTTGTGCTCAAGCACACCACTAGTAATTGCTGCTGTCTTGGTTCACCACAAGCAAATTACTTTGCAATTTCAGAGTCAGGAAACATTTTATGAAAGAGCTTAGTAGCATAATTGGCGAGCGAGCGAGACTCTTACAGGGGTAAAAATGAAAGAATCGGGGATGTTGGTATATATGTATGGACGTACGTATGTCATTTTGTACTTTGACCCTCGCGTTTTTGTGTTAGTTATGTGTTCGACCCCGTCCCAAATTGCACTAAACAGAATCCTCTGGTTTATCGATCAGTACCCATATCACCCTAGAAATTGAATTGTTTACCGTTTTGAATTATTTTGCGGGTGCAGTTCAAACATGAAAACTTAAGGGACTTCCATTTCATGGTTATAAGCCGTGCGCAACAGTATTTACTTGAAAATACATTGTCCACTATACTACTACTGCGAAGGTAAGTCTGTGTAGGTGCATGTCCAGTTGTGTCAAAACATTGTGTGTTACAACCACTACTTAGCTAAAGAATATCACAAAGAAAACTTTAAAATAACGTGTATTGTTTTGTTGTTGTTTTTTTCCTTCCAAGCAGTTGCAGAGAGTTGTTACTATGGCACTGAAATCCCTTTACCCTGTATGCTAAATTAAAAAACTGGACCTTATTTTCAGTAGCTTCAGTGTTTGAAATCAAAATCATTCATATAAAAATAGTATAGTCTTTAGGCTCGCTCGCCATTTGTGCTGAAGCACATCACTAGTTATTGGCGAGCGAGCGTAGCGAGCGAGACACTTACAGGGGTAACACAATCGAAAATCGGGGATGTCAGTTTATTTATTTATTTGTATATATGTATGGACGTACGTAAGGCATTTTTGTACTTTGACCCTCGCGTTTTTCTGTTAGTTCGGTTGTCGACCCCGTCCCAAATTGCACTAAACAGAATCCTCTGGTTTATCGATCAGTACCCGTATCACCCTAGAAATTGAATTGTTTACCGTTTTGAATTCTTTTGCGGGTGCAGTTCAAACTTGGCAACTTAAGGGACTTCCATTTCTATTCGAGTTAGTGGCGGTGGTAAGTCAATGCGCTCTTTGTCATGGTTATAAGCCGTGCGCACAGTATTTACCTGAAAATACTTTGTCCACTAGACTATATACTGCGAAGGTAAGTCTGTGTAGGTGCATGTCCAGCTGTGTCAAAGTATTGTGTGTTACAACCACTACTTAGCTAAAGAATATCACAAAGAAAACTTTTAAATAACGTGTATTGTTTTGTTGTTGTTGTTTAATTCAAGCAGTTGCAGAGAGTTGTTACTATGGCACTGAAATCCCTTTACCCTGTATGCTAAATTAAAAAACTGGACCTTATTTTCAGTAGCTTCAGTGTCAGAAGTCAATAAAATTAGTATAGTCTTTAGGCTCGCTCGCCATTTGTGCTCAAGCACACCACTAGTTTATCTGTTTATGGGGTACGTGAGACTTCTGTTTTCGCCCGCGCTTCTAATTACGTAAGTTAGGAAAAGCGTTCACAGTTCCAGTATTTTTCAATTAACGAGCGCGGAGAATCCTGCTGCAGTGCCTTACGCAACTTTTTCAACCAAAAAGTTTACAGCTACGCTCTTCTTGAAACAATTGTGAAGTCTTTGTCAAGCTGCGCTTCTTTGCCACTGCTTTCGAAGTTTATTCAGGTAATTCTGTTAGTTTAGTCTGGGATCAGAGACTTTAGATTCTCTGATGCTAACTGAGAATGGAAAGGGTTACACTGTGCACTACAGTTAGATGTTGTTTTTTTCCTTCCAAGCAGTTGCAGCACTATGGCACTGAAATCCCTTTACCCTGTATGCTAAATTTAAAACTGGACCTTATTTTCAATAGCTTCAGTGTTAGAAGTCAAATATAAAAATAGTATAGTCTTTAGGCTCGCTCGCCATTTGTGCTCAAGCACATCACTAGTTATGTTACTATCCGCTTGCCATACGCGCATGGGCCAGGAAAGATTCCAGTTTCAATTTCGATACGCAACATATTCCTGAACCGGGTGGCCCCGGAAGGGGGAAAATAATTTGTGGTGTGCCTAAGTGCCGAAGGTTGCAGTTGTTGAAAAGTCCCTAACCCGCTTCCCAGAGAGCTGGTGTAAACAGTTTGGTAAACAGTGTGCAAAATGGTTGCTGTGAAATTTTCGATTCGCCGCTTACTCATTCTGGCAGTTATTATAGTTGTCACTATATTGGTGCTGGTATACTATGGGAACTGGAGACGACAATGTGCTGGCTACCTTATATGTCCAGAAACCAGTGTTGGAATTTTTGAGGAGCACCCATCTAAAAATTTGAAAAAGTTACCTGGAAAATATTTTCTAGTAGTACTTATTTTGTCCAGACCCAGTGATACTGAACGCAGAAATGCTATAAGACAATCATGGATGAACAGTAACTACAACCTACTCCAAAGTCAAGCAGTTCTAGTCAGATTTAGTATTGGTCTTAAAGAGGCTTCTAAAGCAGTCCTACCGGAGCTGAATGAAGAACAAAGTATAAATAATGACTTGTTATTTCTGGATGAGTTTGAGGAGAGTTATTCTAATCTCACTCTCAAAGTTTTAGAGAGCTTCATAGCTATTCACAAACATTATAGTTTTTCATATATCCTCAAGTGTGACGATGACAGCTTTGTAGTACTGGACATTATTGTGAAAGAACTGTATCGGAGGAATTCAAGTAAGAGTACTACTGGGGCAAAATGATTGAAGGAGCTAAAGTGTTCAAAGTTGGTAAATTTGCTGAAACTAAATGGAACCTGGGGAAGAAGTATATTCCTTACGCTATAGGAGGAGGCTACATTCTCTCTGGGAACCTCATAGACATTATAGTGAGGAATTCTGATGATGTAATGCGTTATCACAATGAAGATGTAGCAGTGAGTGTTTGGATTAGTCCATACAATGTTGAGAGGCAAAACGATACGAGAGTTTGTGAAAATAAACGCCACATGTTTGATCTTTGCAAAAAAAATGCTGTTATCATTCATCCCGTACATTCTCCTGAAGATATGACTTCTTTCCAAACACTGTATGGAAATAATCCAAGCTGAATTGATAGCCTGCATCAAAATATCATTCACAACTAATACGCTATATAGCGATGAAAGGGAACAACATTTTCTTTCAGTAGCTATAGAAAATCGAAATTATATCTTTATTATTGAGGTTTTCAGAGTGTATTTTATTTACTTACTATTGAGTTAATATGCTATAGTGGAACTGATTCTTCTAGATATGTTGCAGCTTTCATTATATATTAAAGAAACAACAACAACAACAACAAAAACATCACAAGCATTTTTGGAGTCAACATTATTAATTATAAGGTAAAAACATTGAGAGAACTCTAATGTTTGGGTTAGCTAGCTTGCAATATTAATTATTCCACACTACCTTGTGGTTATATAATACATGGCATTTATCAGTTACCATTCAAGGTCTGTGTTCCTAAATACTTAGTCTACCACACAACCCAGGATTGCCTTTTGATCAAGAGCATGGTAACCATTCACCATGCAAAAAGTGTGATATACACTAGTGTATAACAATGATAATCTTCTAGTATACAACTGGAATACGCCTGGTATTCTTCTGGTATACACTATGTGTAATAATGGCTTATAAGTACCGTAATGCACCATTAGGTATAACTGTAGTATTCTCCAGAAATACACTAGTGTGTACACATGTGTATAACTGATGCATTACATAGTTATTTGTGTGTATAACCACACAATACACTGGTATTACTCTGCTACACCACTGTGTATTAACTGTGTATTATGCTGGTATCCCTTTGTTATACCACTGTGTATTACATGGTTATTACTTTGTTATACCACTGTGTATTACATGGTTATTACTTTGTTATACCACTGTGTATTACATGGTTATTACTTTGTTATAACAATGGTTATTACTTTGTTATACCAATGTGTATTACACTGCTATTACTTTGCTATACCACTGCTTATTTTGCTGGTATTACTTTGTTATACCACTGTATATTACGCTTGTATTATTTAGCTACAATGCTGTAAAAATAATTGTAGTAACAAAAATATTATCAAAATTGTGAATTACACACAAAAAATTAATAGATTTGTTCAGTTTGAAAATTAGTTCTTTGCTTCTTTAGGTAGGTCCACTTTCAATGGAATTCCAAGAGATAAAAGTACATTTTGTATTTATCCGACATCATTGTAGGTGTGCTGTCAGTCCACTTTCTTCTGCAGTAAACCTTCACATCTCAAATTTCCGTAACAAAAATAGTATTTGTGGTGCATTATATGAAGCAAGAGTGAAACTACCTCAGTAGCTACATTGACAAAACACACACACAAACACACACACAAAACAAAAAACAACAAAAAAAAATCAAGTTTAATAGCAAGTACCTTGCTTTGACATGCTCTTCATCTTGCGCAGATGAATGTATTTCCCTCTCAGACATTAATGGCCATTTTGTTGAATAAATTGTTATTGATAATAATGTTTTATCAGTTACCTATAAACAAATCCATTATTGACCCTTACCTTAAACTCCTCTCTTACCTATATGCACACAACTTTCTTAGCAACCCTTACCCATGAACAATATTTATTGTGACCATTACCTATAAACATATATGTGGGAGCCAGGAGAAGGAAGATCGCAGAACAGGAGAAGAGAGAAGAAGTAGAGAGACAGACTGGGTGTGTATGTATTGGAATGTGTATGTAATTGTATTTTAATTTGTTTGCATTCCTGTGAGTTGTGGTCAGTCACTTCAGATTATTTCTACACTATAAAAATTATAGCGTGAAAACCCACCAAATTCACACCAAACAGGTAGTGTGAATTCCCACCACCTATGCATAGTGTGTCCTTCACACTTTTTCCTAGTGTAAATGCACACTTAGTGTGAAATTCACACTCAATGGAATAGCATGGACCCTTTACCGAACATTAATTATATTCATGTGCAGGAAAAAACCAATGCTATTATCATTGTAATCTACCTTATAAATGTTTTGTACACTTGTGTGCTAGATAAGAGAGTTGACTAAGATTTTAGTCGTCTGATTAATGAGATCTGGGATTACACCAATCTCTTTTTGGAAAAAAATGTTGATATGTAATACTAGAATCAATGTAACTTAAAATAATTCAGCATTAATGTAAGTATGAGTTCATAGTGATTATGGTGAGAATTCACACTAAATTTGGTGTGTACTTCACACCCAAACGATGAGGTGTGCGCATCACACCATATTTTGGTGTGACTATTGCTACAAGTGATTCACGCTTAATTTGGTGTGAACTACACACCTTTTGGTTTACAGTGTAAAGGTGTACGTTATTTTGTGTGTGTTCTGAACGTTATAATATTTGGTCATGTTTACGCAAGGGTATAAAACTGAGTTGTGCACTTTAGTTGTGTGTATGGGTGTCTGGTTCTTCTAAAAATAGGGCATCAGTGTATGCTGCATCCTAGGGTTTTGTCTAGGTGGTCATTCGAATTAGATTTCAGTGATGATGAGGACTTCTGTCACACAGCAACAAGAGAACACTGTAAACCAAAAGGTGTGTAGTTCACACCAAATTAAGCGTGAATCACTTGTAACAATAGTCACACCAAAATATGGTGTGATGCGCACACCTCATCGTTTGGGTGTGAAGTACACACCAAATTTAGTGTGAATTCTCACCATAATTACTATGAATTCATACTTACATTAAAGCTGAATTATTTTAAGTTACATTGATTCTAGTATTACATATCAACATTTTTTTCCAAAAAGAGATTGGTGCAATCCCAGATCTCATTAATCAGACGACTAAAATCTTAGTCAACTCTCTTATCTAGCACACAAGTGTACAAAACATTTATAAGGTAGATTACAATGATAATAGCATTGGTTTTTGCCTGCACATGAATATAATTAATGTTCGGTAAAGGGTCCATGCTATTCCATTGAGTGTGAATTTCACACTAAGTGTGCATTCACACTAGAAAGAAAGTGTGAAGGACACACTATGCATAAGTGGTGGGCATTCACACCACCAGTTTGGTGTAAATTTGGTGGGTTTTCACACTATAATTTTTACAGTGAAGGCTTAAAGAGATTCCTACTATTGTTCATTGTTCATTTAATCCAAAACAGGCAACAAGCTGGCTGACTCACTTAAGACAAATATATTCCTAAACTTAGCTAGCCAGTGAAATAACAAACCAAGCTAGTTGATCATTTCTAAAAGAGTGGCTGTATTATAGATACCATGACTTACTGTATCTATCAAACCGTAGGAAACAGAAAAAAATAAGAAGCACAAAGCGGCCTGCCGCCATTTTCCAACACAAGTAAAAGTCTTAGTAACCAGTAACACGGACTTCTGGTTAGATTACGGAATTCAACGTTAACTCCGCCAGAAATTGAACTAGTGATGTGCTCGAGCACAAATGGCGAGCGAGCCTTAAACTACACTATTGTTATTCAAACTACTAAAACAAAGTCGAGTTGTTAAGGGTGCTGGCACACCGCCTACGCACCGCCTACGCATGCACCCACGCAAATCAATTAACTAAATCAATTATGTTGCTATGGCCTACTTTTATATATTTCTTAAGTTTTGCAGGCTATCCTATACAGTGGACCTCACAGTAAACTATCACAGGAGCTGGCTTACCAGAAATTAGAAGTCCAAAGCAACTACTATGGCAGATATAAGCGGTCACATTCTCCAACACAAATGGCAAAATATCCCCGACAATTCAACTCCATAGTTGGGGGTCTCACCCCCTACGGACTCTGCAACTCACCGCCGACAAAATTACAGAAGCTTTTTTCGATTTACAATTTAGTTTTCAAATTATTCATTGTTATTATTTTTGTGGCGACCATTTCCTTAAATATATCCGTTTTTGGCCGTTATTACGAAATTTCCCTCTGTAATTTTTTTTATTTTTATCTTCTGTACCTGTATTCCTAAAATAGAATGGTTCTGAACCCCCATTCGTACTTATGGCCAGAAATAGCATGCAGAACAAGCCAATCATTCCTCGCACAATTTTGTCAATTTCAGCCCCGCCCTCCTCGGGCAGGTAAGGAATACGCGCGGATTATTGGAATGCAGTGGCTCTGAAAAGAGCCCGTTTGAAAAAATAAATGAACACAGACAACGAAATGGAGAGAAGGCGCCCGGGCTGAGACTTCTAAGTTGAGCAGAGCGCCCTGTACAACTTCTCTCCGAGCGGCTTGCTCCTGACTCCCTTCTGCTTCAGGGAGGCAACGAAGGCATCCTTGGTATCACTGGTTCTACGGAGAAGCAATAGAGTGTGGAGATCGAAGCCTTGAGTGACTAACTTCTTGGCTTGTGCTGGTGTGATGCTGGGCTTTCCAAGGGATCTGGTGAGTAGTGCTGCATTGGTATACAGGGTCTTCTGAGCTAACCACTTCTTCATTTGCATGCTAGGCGACTGAATGTGAAGTTTGTCTAGACATCCTGTTACTTTTTGTGCCACAAATATATTTACCTCTGCTATTATTGAATGCAATTGTAGGTACAAGTTCCAATGCACCTCAGCAGTACCTGCAGGATTTAGACCCGAGTCCATAAGTGTACCACCAACAACGGGGGAAGTGCTTGCTTCATATGTGTGCATGCCTGATCTTTCAGGGGAACCTGCACTGACTGGTGCAGATGGACTTGTGCTGCTTACTGGGACAGACAGACCTACGCTGAATTGTGCATATGAACCTGTGCTTGCTAGCACAGACGGACCTGTGTTTACTGACACGGACGGACCTGTGCTTGCTGGCACAGACGAACCGGCATTCATTGGCACAGATGGACCTGTGCTTGCTAGCACAGACGAACCGGCATTCATTGGCACAGATGGACCTACGCCCACTTCCAATTCAGGACCTGTGATATTACATCAGAGATACCAATAATAAACCTGACACAAACTTTTTAATCTCAATTTTGCAATTTTTTTTTTGTAAAAAATATAGTTACATTATGTACTACAACAGGAGTCAATAATTCCTCAGATGTGCAATTGAATATTTAGGATTTTGCCAGTAATTTTGTCAGATGACAGACAGTGTATTGTTAGTTGGTGTACAAGTAGCTAAGGTAGCTAGAACTATTTTTTTGTGTGTATCAACTTCTACTGGGATTACATCTTTTCTCGTGCCTAGCAGCAAGAAGTTGCTGTTTCCTCTTTGTTCCTCTGACTCTTCTACTAGCCATTGGCCACAACTTGATAACCCACCACCAAAGAGAGACCTGCCAGAATAAAACCAGCCCTGAAATAAAACCCAGGATCCAGATATATAACAGACCACAAGGGATTGCGTAAGAATAGATCGAGTAAGATCGCTAACTATACCCAAGGAAGTAGTCTCGCGTTGCCGACCCTTTACCCTCTATTAATACGGAAGGGGGTATTAATAGAGGGTAAAGGGTCGGCAACACCAGACTACCAAGGAAGTTGAAGGCGGGAATTCCGTGCGAGTGTTTTTTTAGGCTAGCCACGAACTACAACTCGTGGTCTGGGAACTCAATTAACAGTGCACTAAAACGGCGAAGTTTTGAAATTAGGTCTGGCAATGGGTCGTCAATACTTTTTGTTTCTTGAAAAGCAAGCGTTTTCGCAGGAATTTTCTCACACTTTGGAGCTTAAGTATAAAGTAAGGCTTGCTTAATGCTGTAGTTTCAGAATAAACTGGGATCAAGCCTAAAAAAACGTGTTTTTTGGAGAAAAAAGTTCTCCAAGCAGCTCCTGCCCATAAACTTAGTATCAAAGTACTCCATATGAAGTGCTCTACACAGTGGTATAAATAACTCTTCTTTTTTTTAACCCAATTGGTCCCTTTTCCCAAATACTGTCACAAATGTTTAAATAACTTGCCTTGTTCCAGCCAACCAGGAGTCACTGGAACTAGGTGGCAGCGGAATCAATATCTAAGAGAGCAGCCTGGTCTGCTCATGTGAGGACCGTTCCTAGCCAAATCCAGGAATTTGCTTAAAAAATTGAAAATCTTGATACTTACTGAAAATTACTCAACTTGAAACATATAACATAGTGTACACAGGATTTTACTATGGACATTCAAAATGTGAGTAAAAATGGAGTGGGTTTCTGGTGTGCCACTGACTAAGAAGAATAGGCTTTTCTAAAGTACCACTTATTACACTCAGCTAAGGTAAGAATCACTTGAACAATAGTAAGTAATTAACTAAGGGTTCCATTATTTGTAGTAACCAACCTTTCGAGTAACCAGAAAACCCTGAAAACTTTGCTATTGTTCACACGGGATTCCCATACATCTTACGCTTTATGCAGGGTTTGATACAGGATTTTTTGCTAGGGGGGGGGAAAGTCAAATAGCGACCTTATAGTTGTATTTTTTTTTGTCCTTGCAATACTAATAAGATAAGGAAATTAAACTTATTGTATTATATTTATGTATTGATCAATTGATTACCTCTAATAAACAGCTTTGTTCATTTTGAAAGCTGAATAGCTCTGACATTAATTAAGCACAGACTCCTAATAGGTTATCCTTCTAGTTTGAATGGAGTAGGTGTATCCTGGTCATTGTGAAGCAGCTGCCTGGTTGGTAAGGGTATATTTGTTGCTTTAGCAGACTGTAGAAGTTGCTGAGTAGTAGCCAATGGATATCAGAAAGTATTTTAGGAAAAAGAGACCTTGTGGCTCCAAAGGAAGTCTAAAAAAAGCAAATGTGATAGCTATGAATTGGTGGAACACAAGGAACAGATTCGAGCAGTGCAGCAGAGAGAGAGTGAGGAGGTGAGGGAGGAAGTGAGGGAGAGAGAAGAGGTGAGGAAAGAAGTACAGCAGAGGGAAGAAGGGCAGCAGAGGGAAGAAGGGCAGCAGAGGGAAGAAGGGCAGCAGAGGGAAGAAGGGCAGCAGAGGGAAGAAGTGCAGCAGAGGAAAGAAGTACAGCAGAGGGAAGAAGTGCAGCAGAGGGAAGAAGCACAACAAGAACAGTCCACAAGCCGTAATATAAAGATGAACATTGGCGGAGGCAATCTCAAACTAAGCTCCAACCTAAAGCATTCAAAGGCTAACCTGAAGAAATTGTACAAATCTAGGCTTACCTACAAGAAAAGTTGGGAGGAAAAGTATTTTTTGTATGTTTTAATAAGTATAGGTGAAAATCATGGGGGGGGGGGGGGGGGGGGGGGGGGGGAAATCCCAGGGTTCCCCCCTCTGTATCAAACCCAGTTATGTATTGCTAATTTCCGTATAAGCTGAGAAGAAATAAAATGTTTAAAAAAAAGAATTTTCTTTCAATAGTGCACTTGATGTGATACAAACCTTTTAAGTTGAAATTTGGCATAATGATAGAACAATTAATGTACTTAATAATAAGTGAAAAATTTAAAAATTCAGCAAATTGGACCACGGTCAGTATTTTTACTGTTTTACAGCTTTGACGCTTTTGCCAAAATTCCTGGTTTTTGCAGAACCTGTCACATATTATATGATGTGAACCGATCTTTTTTTTTAGCAACCTGACTTAAATAGTTTTCCTTATAAGAAGTAAACATAGCTACTACACTTAGAGATCCTTAACAATGAACACATCTCTTTAAGTGACCCATACCATGTGAACACACCTTACCTATCTTTAGGTGACCTAACCTATGAACACATTTAATGACCCTTACCTATTTTTACGTGACCTGTAGTGACCTAGCCACTAACACATCTCTTTAAGTAACCCTAACTTGTGAACACATCTTAAACATCCCTTACCCATCATTAGGTGACCTAATTTACGAACACATCTCTTTAAATAACCTCTATCGTATGAACTTGTTTTGAACTACAAGAGTGGGTACAAGGAGACAACAGGAGTGGGTACAGGGAGACTACAGGAATGGGTACAGGGAGATTATAGGAGTCGGTACAGGGTGACTATAGGAGTGGGTACAGGGAGACTAGGAGTGAATACAGGGAGACTACTATAGCAGTGGGTATAGGGAGACTATAGGAGTGGGTACCTAAACATGTCCTTCACTAGTATCCACAGTGGCAAATAATGGACTTTTAATGAGACTAGGAACACATCCCAAGACCATACAGATACAACTAGTCTCCATTCCCCCACTACACACACGCGGGAAGGTCACTCTTGTATCACATATATCACATATGTAAGGGCTTCCCCATAAAATGTCATCCCCAAACAAAATTGAAACAAATATGACATCACACCTCCATAAATAGAGGCTTAACTTATTGGGCATACCATTAATCACTAGCTTGAATATATGCACACACATTCCCTAATTAGGCACCACCTTAATAAAGAATAATAACACACATGTCACAACATTTTGGTTACTATCCATCAAATAGCATAATGGTTAGCTGTTTTCGGTACTCACTTCCACATAGTGAAACTTACATGCTGCAAGGAAATTCAGCCTTGCCAATAAATATCCAGGAGTGTTCAGAAGAGTCACCACCTACTTCTATGTCCTAAAGTCACATTGTGTAATATTATCTAGAGAGTATGTGCGAGAGAGGGGGGGGGGGTAACAACCGCTTTATTACTGGGTGGTACTATAACGTCATGAGCATGCAAGCAGAAAAAGTTACACTAGTATTCAACCATAAATTTCTGGAATATCTCATCGAACTATTTTGTTTCAACAAAAATCGATGAGATACTGAACAAAACTCCAAGTAAAATGATGGCACTCACAATTAGTTTTATTCCGCTTTCTAATGACTCGCAGTTAATTCCATTATCTACTGCAAATTAACACCACGCAGTTTAGAACGCCTATTATTGACCCATCGATCAGTCTGACCTGGTACTCTCTCTCCTTCGTCCACAAAGAGCGCGCGCAATGGATCAGCACATATGACGATCGCTCTGTGTTTACCTAATCTGACTGGGCGTTGCCTTTAAATTGCTATAGTTACGAGGGAAGTAAAACTAACAACGGAACTTATTCAGGTATGTGTATTATTACCTAGCTAGCGTTTAAAAATAACGTGAATTTCTCTAGTGAATTAATAATGGTCAACTAACTGTCTGCTACTAAAACTCAATCACTGAATCTTAGCGTATTGTGCTAGCTATACTAGCTAACTCTCTTGCACTACATCTTGCACTAGCTCCGTTCTCCAAACGTAAAGGAAAAAAGTACTACTATTATTTGTTGCCAGTGATTTTAATACATAACTTAGTAAATTTACAGTCTCCAGTTAACAAATTGGCAACATCAAGTGAATAAAATTATATCTTACAAATTCATAGAAGATGATTGTGCCACTATAATACTTGTATTTGTAGTTGTGTAACCTGCATAGAGAGCTTATACAGATATATCTAGTGGATTTGCCTTGATATAGATTACCGTAAATAATAGCAGTAGGTTTTATATTTGATTGTAATGGCATTGCCAAACACAGAGAATTAGCCACAGCCAAGATATTATTACATTAATAGCTTTTTAAAATTAAAATGTTTCAGCTATCCAGGGACAAAATTACAAGAAGAAAGCATATAAAACATGAACACTTGGACAAAATTACAAAAAGATAGCTATCTATATCAAGGATTCTAATGAAAAAATGGGGAAAGTTTTAGATTTTTGGCAAGCATAAAAGTTGAATGACAGCATTGTCTACCTTGAGATAATTGACTAAGTTGGTATAACAATAATCTATATAATATATATATAATACTTATTACATGAGTCAGAGTGTGATATGGCGAAATATTTCATGAGCAGGCTAATTTATTTTCACGAGCCAGAGGCGAGTGAGAATAAAGCCTGAGAGTGAAATATCTAGCCATATCACTCTGACGAGTGTAATAAGTGGTTTATTCCACACTAGATATCTTCACTGCTGTAGTTAGTACTAGAGGAAGGGTAACTCACAGGTAAAGTTGGTTGTAGGGGCTACCCACACCCTTAGCTGATATTTTAGCAGCTACTTTTAACCCTGTTGAGCAGGGTAAAGAGCAGGGTACACCAGAGGAAGGTAGCTGTAAAACCGAGAAAATTGAAAAGTTTGGCCAGTTGCTATAACTACAGGGGTAATGAGCTTGCCAGTATAGCGTGAAATAACACCATGGTGAAATATCGTGTCACTGGTCATGTACCTAAAGATATCATTGTGAAGATATCTAGAGTGGAATTATTCCATTGTGAAGATATCTAGAGTGGAATTATTCCATTGTGAAGATATCTAGGGTGGAATTATTCCACCCTAGATATCTTCACAATGATATCTTTAGGTACATGATGGTAATAACAGTAATTTCATGCTGTATTTTGCCAGCTCATTACCCTAGTAGTCATAGCAACCAGCCAAACTAGCCACTTATCTCGTTTTACAGCTACCTTCCTCTGGTGTACCCTACTCAACCTGGTTAGAGCAGCTGCTAAAATATCTGCAGGGGGTGTGGGGAGCCCCCATGAACCAACTTTACTGCAGTGAGTTACTGGGTCCTAGTACAAACTACAACAGTGAAGATATCTAGTGTGGAATAAACCACTTATTACACTCAGCAGAGTGATGTGGCTAGATATTTCACTCTCAGGCTTTATTTTCACTCTTCACTCTACTCTAGTTGTGAAAATAAATTAGCCTGCTCAAGTGAAATATATCACCATATCACACTCTGACTCATGTAATAAGTACTATATTATTATATACACTGCTAGATATCTTCACAATGATATTTTTAGGTACATGACCCACGAGATATCCCATGATATCACAAAGTGTTGTTATCTCATGGCTGTATTGGCAAGCTTATTACCGGAGTAGTTATAGCAAGCCTGGCTTACAAGTTTTCTGGGTTTTTACAGCTACCTTTACTCTAGTGGAGCCTACCCAGCCTGTTAGAGCAGCTGCTATAATATAAGCTGGGGTTGTGGGGGAGCCTCTAGTGTGTTTTCACTAACTTTACACCTGAGTTACCAACAAAACTACTTCAGTGAAGATATCTAGTGTGGAATAAACCACTTATTACACTCATCAGATAATATGGCTAGATATTTCACTCTCAGGCTTTATTTTCACTCACCTTTGGCTCTTGAAAATAAATTAGCCTGCTCTTGAAATATTTCACCATATCACACTCTGACTCATGTAATTGGCGAGCGAGCGTAGCGAGCGAGACACTTACAGGGGTAACACAATCGAAAATCAGGGATGTTTGTTTATTTAGATATATGTATGGACGTACTTATGTCATTTTGTACTTTGACCCTCGCGTTTTTGTGTTAGTTACGTGGTCGACCCCATCCCAAATTGCACTAAACAGAATCCTCTGGTTTATCGATCAGTACCCGTATCACCCTAGAAATTGAATTGTTTACCGTTTTGAATTCTTTGCGGGTGCAGTTAAAACTTGAAAACTTAAGGGACTTCCATTTCTATTCGAGTTAGTGGCGGTGGTAAGTCAATGCGCTCTTTGTCATGGTTATAAGCCGTGCGCAACAGTATTTACTTGAAAATACATTGTCCACTAGACTACCGCTAAGGTAAGTCTGTGTAGGTGCATGTCCAGTTGTGTCAAAACATTGTGTGTTACAACCACTACTTAGCTAAAGAATATCACAAAGAAAACGTTTAAATAACGTGTATTGTTTTGTTGTTGTTTTTTTCCTTCAATTCAAGCAGTTGCAGAAAAATCCCTTTACCGTGTATGCGAAATTTAAAAAACTGGACCTTACTCTCAGTAGCTTCAGTGTTAGAAGTCAAAATCATTCATATAAAAATAGTATAGTCTTTAGGCTCGCTCGCCATTTGTGCTCAAGCACATCACTAGTAAGTATTATATTATTGTATGTGTGTATATATATGTGTGACCGTCTATAGGAAAACCAGGCACAACGCGGCACCTTCGAATTTTTTTTTTTTGCACTTACCGAGTTGTCGGCGTCCAGATATTGAGCTCTCCAAGTTTTATCGTCGCAGCTTTAGTCGTTCCTGCTATAATAGACCTAACCGTTCCCTTCCGTAGGCTTGAAACAATACATTTTTAAGAAATCGATCGATCTTTTCTCGATATTACGCACGCCGCGTTGTGCCCGGTTTTCCCGTAGACGGTCACATATAGTGGTGGCTGTGTGGTGTAGTGGTTGTGTCCTGGGCTCAGGGCCCGAGGTCCTGAGTTCAAGCCCAACTCAGGCAATTTTTCCATCTGATTTTCCATCTGCCTCCCACCAGCCCCACCTGTCCACCCAGCTGTAATTGGGTACCTGGCATTTGCTGGGGTGCAAATTCAAGGCCTGTTCTCATGAAACAGCAATGGTCCAGGTGGGACTTCGGGTGCTCACACCACTTGCTGTGAGGAAAGGCCTGCTCTCCTGCGAGCAAGAAAATTTGCATATATATATAATATATATATTATATATATAATACTTATAGCACGAGTCAGAGTACAATATGGGAAAATATTTTACGAGCACGCAAAATATTTTCACGAGCCAAAGGCGAGTGAAAATGTGGCGTGAGAGTAAAATATCATTCCCATATTGTACGACGAGTGTGATAAGTGATTTATTGCTTCTTTGAAATTTTTCTCAACCGGTTACAATACAATTTTCATTGATTTTACTCGCTACGCGCGCGCTACAAGGAGCGTACAATATAAACCGTACAATATGGGAGAATACAGAACGCTCGCGTGATGCGGAAATATTCAAGTAAAAATATCAAAGCTGCAATAAAATTATATATTATATATATATATATATATATACACATACCTGTGCCCATGCTCAGTTAGGTATTTAATTATGTAATTTTAGCTACACTTGACTGAGTTATGGTCATAGCTACTATCTCATAAAGTTTTTAGTAAAGAATTTTAGTTACAGCAGTTATAGTCACTTTACCATTTGTAGTTTCTTGCCACAATATTTCTAACTTTGGTTAGCTGTCACTAGTTTTAAGGTATTATTAAAAGTTTTTCCAATTAGTAGTTAGCGGAACGAAGGAGCGAGGTGGTCAATTGAAAATTGGGAATAATGTTTCCATGTATATGTAATAGTTATAAACCAATATTGTACGGTATTTACCAATCTGGTGACACCAGGATGAAGCCGGCGTGGGTTGTGAATCGCATTACAAACCGATTATTATTGGTTTATAAACTATTTTATAGCCCCTAGACATAGTTACCACGGCACATTTATATTCTTTAGTAAACATTTTCAAGGTTGGAAGTGAGTCTAAATCTGAGAATACGACTAATACAACACTAACAGCTATGTAAAAGCAGCGATTTCATTTTAAGACTTGGGACATACTGCACTATTATTACCAACAGCGACAAAACACAAAGGAATAAAAGAGGGTATCCCATTCAATACTGTATTAACTAAGACTTGTTGAGTGCCAGAAGTAAATTATCAATGAAAGGATTGGACATCGCTCGTTTGTAGCTTGAGTTTTAGAAGTTAAAATCAATAGTGTAGTTTTAGGCTCGCTCCCCATTTGTGCTCAAGCACATCTCTAGTTGGCGAGCAGGCAAAGCGAGCGAGACACTTGTGAGAGGGCACTCCCACAAGAACAGAACAGTGTTTATTAATTGTTGCATCAGTTAGACCGGAATGTGTTTTGTGTATTTACAGAAGAGTGAGGTGTCATGAATGTGTGTTCTATTTTTATGTCATGCATCTTTTAGACACTGGGCATGTGCTAAAATTGATTGTGGCTGAGCGCATGTCCAGTTTTCAGTTGTAACCTTGCTTTAATTTGTTGAAGTGTGTTCTTTGGTTAAGTAAATTCCTTGGCCTAAGACTAATAGGTTGTAACTCTGGTGGCAGCTACTACAAAGCTGTCACAAATTAAGTTCAACAACCATACGTAAGTTGACAACACTATTATACAGTGGTGTCGAATAGAGAATCAGGGATATATGTGTGGACGTACGCATGTCATTTTATACTTTGACCCTTGCGTATTTTTGTTATAGCTCGGTGTTTGACCCCGTCCCAAAATCCACTGAATAGAATCCTCCAGTTGCGCGATCATTACCCGTATCATCCCAGAAATTGAATTGTTTGCCGCTTTGAGTTCTTCTGCGGTGCAATTAAAACTCAAAAACTTGCCGGAGTTCCAATTCTATTCGAATTCAGTGGTAAGTTAATGCGTTATTTGTTGTAGTAACAGTATTTAGTTGAAAATTCGTTATCCACTAGACTAACCACGAAGGTAAATCTTGTGTAGGGATGGCCAGTTGTGTGAAAGAGCTATTACTTAGAAGAAAAACATTAAAATAACATGACCGGTTTGTTTGTTTTTTGTTGTTGTTGTTGCTTTTTTTTTTTTTTCCAATTCAAACAGTTTCAGGGAACGGTTACTATGCCATCGAACCCCTTTACCATATATGAGTAATTAAAAAACTCGCTGTTTTCTAGGAGTTTTTAAGTGCCCCTTGTTGGTTGTCAAGAGCCACAGGTTACCTGCTGAGGGTCTGTGTGAAGTATAACTGCAATATTAATCCATTGGCTTTGCTCCTTATAAGTCTGTGTGTGCCGGAGGTTTGCAGTCGCGCGCGCGGGCGGAGCCACGCCCTCTCTTAGGGCTCAGCCCCGCCCCCGCCTGGGCCTTGTTGGGGTCTGGCGAGCCCCAGGCTTCTGCGCCTGAGGCTAGCCCTTGTGCAGCTGAGGCTTACCCTGCGGCAGCTGTACATCCCCCCAAACCCTTCCTGCGCGCGACCTCAAACCAGTCACGGGATACCCTACGCCAACCTAGGGGTCCCGGAGGAACCCTCCACTACACCCTCTTATAATTGGGATGCGGTGGGTGGGCTCTTCACTGCCGCGGGCCTCTGCCGCGGCCTTTCCCAGCTGTCTGGGTGTCTTATCTTTCTTGTCCTTCTCCATTTTTTGTTCACTCTTATTATTTCTAAGTAATGCTCTCCTCGCGATGCCCTTGCTCACTCTGGGCATGCGCCAGCCCGACCCCCCTCTAGCTCGGGCTTCTGGCTCTACCCAACCCTTTAACCGCCGGTAACCTCGGTCCGCTGTGCTTCACCTGCCGTTACCTGCTGAGGGTCTGTGTGAAGTATAACTGCAATATTAATCCATTGGCTTTGCTCCTTATAAGTCTGTGTGTGCCGGAGGTTTGCAGTCGCGCGCGCGGGCGGAGCCACGCCCTCTCTTAGGGCTCAGCCCCGCCCCCGCCTGGGCCTTGTTGGGGTCTGGCGAGCCCCAGGCTTCTGCGCCTGAGGCTAGCCCTTGTGCAGCTGAGGCTTACCCTGCGGCAGCTGTACATCCCCCACCGAAACCCCCCAACAACACCCCTCGGAGAGCCCCGACTGCTCCGACGCACACACACTACCCTGGGTAGGACTACCACTACCCTATTACTTACGCCTCCACCCTCAAGGCAGCCTTTTCCCTGCTATTCACCCCACCACACATCAGATGGCATACAATCATTGCATATACATACTCAGACAATGACCAGTGAACACTAGTAAAGGGAGATGACATGTGACCATGACTCAGTGCACTCTGTCCGGCCTCAGCTGGACCTCTCCTGCTTGAACGCCTCTGTCCACTTTTTGGCTAAGGCCGCTTGGTCACCTTCTTCCCTCCTGATGTACCCCTTGTACTCTCTGCTCTTCCATCTCCCCAGGGCCTTCACCTCCTCCTCGGTGGCCCCGCATGCAGCAGCCGCTGTGGCTGCCCCAATCCGGAAACTGTGGCCCGATATGCCGGCCTCCGGTACTCCCTTCTCCACCAAGGCCCTCCTGACTTCTACCACGAAGTCCCGCCTGGTGAGGCCCACTCCGTCCTGACCCGTGAAGAACGGGCCCTGACCCGGTGCTCTGATGGCCATGAATTCGAGCACCGCTCTCACTGGGCAGATGTCTCTATCTGTCCTCTGCAATGTCACGAAAGCCCCCACTCTCAATCTGTCCGTTTTGGACTCTTTGATCCGCACTCGGATCCATCTGGGGCTAGCCACGTCTTCCAGCTGCACGTCTTCCCACGTCAGATGGGCCTTCCCGTCAAACTTGACGCCTTCTGGGGCTAACGCCTCTCCTGCCCTTAAGCAGCCAAAGAAACACATGCAGGCTGCCGCCCACAACATCCTTCCCTTCTCTCCCTTGTCCTCCATGCGGCTCGCATGGCTCTCATGTGCAGCCACTTCACCGGCTCTCTGCACAACCTGTCACTCCCGTCCACGACCTCCAATCGTGCCAAGCCCTTTCTCAGCTGAGCCAACCTGGCCATGGCTCCCCACTCCGGAGCTGCCATGCCTGCCTTGATCTGGGCCGTTCTTAAGCTGGCCAGGTGATATTTCACCGTCCCCACTTTCAGACCGTCCCTGGTCAGCGCCACCACGTACGCCATGGCCTTGTCCTCCGTAACAGGCAACGGAGTCTCTCCCAACTGACCACACCAGTCCGAGTACTTCTTCCACGCAGAGGCATACCGCCTCCGCGTGGTCTCTGCTACAGACTGATCGAGGACAAAGTCGACAGTCGCCTCCACTCCTGCTCTGACCAAGATTGACTCGGCGTGGTCAGCATCTGCAGTATCTCTCTCGGCACTGCCTCCGGCTCCTTCTCTGCCCCCTGCATAATGGAATGAGCAATGTCTAAGCCATCCCTGGACAGTGCATCCGCTATCACATTCTCAGTCCCTCTGATGTGCTCTACTCTCATCGTCAACGGCACTCTTGCCTCGACGAAGGCCAGACATCTCAACAGGTGCATCGACCACTTCTCTTTGCACGTCCCCGACTGGACGGCCGCCACTACCGACATGTTGTCGCATCTGGCCTTGATAGTCAGTCCTTTCCACTGACTCCCCCACACTATTGCCGCCACCACTATCGGCAATAGCTCCTTGGGCATAATGCCCCACTCACTCGTCCCAGCCAGTGCCTTCCACTGAATCTGGAACCACCTGCCCTTCCAGGCTGCTCCACAGCCCCAACTCCCGGACGCGTCCGAGACCATCTCTTCGTGGAACACCTCGTCCACGACCACTGCCTTCATGAGGGAGGTGCCATTCCACCTCAGGCCGAACTGATGCCACCACTCAATGTCGGCTCTCGCTTCCACGTTCAGCCTTACCCTTCGGCCGTCTCTCTCTACCGTGGTCATGAGGTCTTGCAACCTCCTCTTGAAGGCCCTGCCCGGCCTCACTGCCTTGCAAGCATGGTTGAGGGACCCCACCAACAACTCCAGGTCCCTCCTCTTGCAACTTTTCATGCCTCTCCATCTCGCCAGGAGGGCCCTCATCTCGGTCAACTTCTCTTGAGGCAACCTGACCTCCATCTTGACCGAGTCAATCTCCATACCCAGAAAAGTCAGCACTTCGCTGGGTCCTTCCTCCTTGCTCTCGTCCAACGGCATACCCAGCCGCTGGCACGTCTCTTTGAACACGACCATGGCCCTCTCGCACTGGTCAGTGTCCCTCTTCCCCACTGCCACAAAGTCGTCAATGTAATGTCTGAGCCATTCTGCTCCTCTCTGCGTGGCAATCCACTCTATGGCATCCCCCACCGCTGTGAACAGCAGAGGGGCCGACCTGAGACCGAACGGCAAGGTGCCGTCTACAAAGGTCTCTCCTTCCCACTTCATTCCCAGCAACCACCTGTCTTTGGGGTGCACGGGAATGTTTCTGTAGGCTGCCTTCACATCAGCCTTGGTTATCAGGGCGCCCTCGACCAACGCCAGCACTCTCCTTACAACGTCATCCACAGACGTGTATGCCACGCTCGACAGCTCTCTGTCTATGCCATCGTTCACACTGTGGCCTTCCGGGGCGGACAGGTTCACTATCAACCTCCACCTGCCCGGCTTCCCTTTCTTTGGTATCACACCGAAGGGGGAACACTGGATTCCCTCAGTGTCTCCTTCCACCCTCTACACTCTCCTGCTCCGTACCTCATTCTCTAGGTACTCACTGATTATATCTTTGTGCTGCGAGGTCTCATACATGGATCCACCTTTCTCATACAGCACGACTCTGCTCACGTCGTGCCCCACTCTGAATCCATCTTTTATACCTCTCACTAGGAGCTCTACCCATTCTCTGTCTGGGTGTCCTTCTAGCTCCTCCTCCCACTGCTGCCACACCAGAGGGGTCACCACCTCCTCTGCTCCTCGCAACACTCTACTGCTCTTGCTCTCTGATCTCCTCTCGAGATCTCTCAACTGACTCGTGAACCGGTACCCTGCAAAAGCATAAACACTCTGTTAGCTTTTGCCTTCCCGCACCGATCCACTTCTCCACCCTACACTACCCCTGTGCGTGTGCATGGACTACCCTACCCTCCATCTCCCTTAACCCTTTAGTTACTCCAGACCTCCCTCGTGCGAGAGGTGCTACCACCCTACCCGACTAGGTACCCGGCCCCACCCCCTCTGCTAACTCCGCACACTCAGTCACTAGTCCCCCCATCCCTCCGACCTAACTTGCCTATCTACAACCCTTTGACCTCCGCTTTGCGGTTAAAATACAATCATGACGTGTCATCACACATACAAAACAGAAGATCACTACATGTAAAAGATTTCATGAGAGTACTGTTTAAATCTTTTATTTCTTCTCTCCCGGCTTGTTACAGTGGAACGCAGGGTGTTCCCCGCCACAGTTGGAGCAAACGTGCGCAAATCGGCACTGGGCTCCAAAATTGCATCTGCCTTCGCCCCTGTTGTAGCGAAAACAGGCACCTCTCCGCCTCTGCTCCATCTTTCTCGGTGGCGGGCCACCCGCTCCTACTCCTTGCTTCGGTTCAGTCTTTCCTTGCGGGATGGTGTGGACGATGTCCAGCAGCAGCGACAAGTTCTCTTCGTCCCATCTCACATCGTCTTTTCCCGCCGCCTCTTGTCTGAACCGCCTATCGTAGCGGGCTAGTTGGGACCATTGGTGCCTCTTCGCCAGCTTGAAGATAACTTCTCTATAGGCGGCCAATGGGACCCACATCTCTGGCTTGCTAGATGCCCAAGCCACCTGGAGCAGCGTAAAGCAAGTGCTCCAACCCGCCAGATCAGGTACCTCCTTGGTACTTTTCCTCCTGCCAGCCGTACCCGCGGCCGGGCTCTCCCCCGGCTCGCCCTGACTAGCTTTCCAGTCCCCCGGCTCTCCCGGCCCGTCATCGAAGACCGGGAAGAAGGCAAAATCAACGAACGAGCCCTCTCGTATCCTTTCGACCACCTTGCTCGGCAGTGGCGGCTGATTCTTGAGGAGGTGCACCACCTTGTGTGCCTTCCTCTCCTCCTTCTCCTCTGCCCTGGAGTCTTTTAGGCTGTCCCACAACTATTGAAACAGCGGCTCCTCTCCCTTTGACCCCGCTGGTGCCACAGCGGCTCCCTTGCTCCTGGCGCTCTCTGCCAGCTGAGCCACTTTGTCTATGAACACCAATGCCACAGACATGAACACACCATGTCTCCCTTCATTGGTTCACATCCCATCTCTAGTGCACCTTTCTCCGGGTTCCTGGCCGGCACCACCCTCTCTCTTGGTGCCCTGCCCTCGCTTTTGTGCACGCCCTTCCCCTCCCCTCTTTACGGCACTCTCTCGGGCGAGACACCCCTGGCCCACTAGCCCCTCTTGTCTCGCCCCCTTTGTCACTCTACTTTCTTACTCCATTATTCACAGTGCCCTTTTCTCCCGCACTGGACCTTGCTTTTATCCATTCACTCTGGCGACTTCACAGGACTACCTCCTCGTCCTGGACCTCCGTCACCCTCTAATTCTTTACTGACTTTCACAGTGTCGCTCTTCGACCCTGGACCCTCGTCCCCCCTTTTTTCTTCCTGGGGACCTCTCTCCTCCCCTTCCCCTCCCTCATGCACAACCCTGTTACCCTGTTCCTATTAGTTTCACAGAACTGCCTCTCAGTTCTGGACCACTGTCTCCATCCCCCTTTCTTGCTTTTTTCCACAGTATTGCCCACCAATACTGGACCTCTGCTGGCCTTTTCTTCCAGCCCTCTGGCGACTTCACAACATTGTCCTCCAATGTTGGATCCCTGCCGCCCTCACTCTCTTAGGGACCACACGTTGCTCGGCTCCAACCTGGAGACCGTTCAGCCAGTAGAGCTCATTCCCTCGTTAACACTGACCTCCCGGCCTCCTTCACTCGGCCCCTCCAACGTGGCCCTCGTCCCTCTCTCCTTAAACCCACCCATATTGACTACCCTTACCTACCCGCGCAACTACCCCTACTACCTGCAGGTTTCTTCCCTTTCTTCCAACCTGCTACTCATACCCCTCTCTTTTACCGCCTATCTTGCTCACCTAGGCTCTGCTTCCTTACTCATCACTTTACACATTCACACTCGCCCACTGGACGCCTCCACAAAGCCCACTGAGCTCGGTATGTCACGCACTACTGCTAGCACGGAGGTGAGCATCAGGAACGTTTGCCTTAGCCTTCCAGGCCTCCTCATCCCGTCCCTGACTAGTTTAGCTCACTCACTCCTGCTTAACCCATTACACTAATGCCCCCAATCAGTCATCACGTACCCTTCCTCTCTGGAAGTCTCTCCATGACTGTTTTCTGAAGGCTACCCAACTGCTGCATCAGCCCCCTAATCATCTTTGAATTCTCCCTGGAGTCCGAGTAGTACTCCTCTCCTGACCCGTCGTCCTCACTATCGACCGCGGACTTCCTCGCTTCCTTCCATCTCTTTGTACTCGGCAACTCTTCACTGCCGCGGCCTTTCCCAGCTGTCTGGGTGTCTTATCTTTCTTGTCCTTCTCCATTTTTTGTTCACTCTTATTATTTCTAAGTAATGCTCTCCTCGCGATGCCCTTGCTCACTCTGGGCATGCGCCAGCCCGACCCCCCTCTAGCTCGGGCTTCTGGCTCTACCCAACCCTTTAACCGCCGGTAACCTCGGTCCGCTGTGCTTCACCTGCCGTAGTCAGAATGGCTTCTAATGAAGCTACCAATGAAGCTACCACTACTCAGGGAATCTGAGATAAGTGCATAATTCCCTATTTGTTAACTAAAGTTGCAAAAATAACTCCGGCCTTTTCTTTTGTAGCTGAGAGCTTGTTCAAGAGTTACTGGTAATAGAAGTAATCAGAATGGCTTAAACTTGATACTGCAGTGTTATCACTACTGATGAAATTAAGGTAAGAGAGTAGTTCTGTATTTATTAATGGTCAACTGCAATACATATAATTTTTGTACTTATATTTATTATTTGTTTTTGCTGGCTATAAGCAAAAGATCATGCAATTACAAAAATAATAAATAAATAATAACATCAATAATAATAATAATAGCAATAATAATAAAATAGTCAAACAAAACAAGTATATAAATAAAAAATAAATAAATAAATAATGATTAGGTGATGATTGTTCCCAGGACAGTTCCCTAGCTGCATGGCCACTGAGAGAAGCTGGAAAAGATAGTCTCTAGCCCTGTGTTATATATAGTACTTTGATATGGTGAAATATTGCATGAGCAGGCTAATTTGTTTTCAAGAGCCACATCACTCTGACAGAGTGTAATAAGTGGTTTCCACACTAGATACCTTCACTGCTGTAGTTAATACCAGATGACTGGTAACTCACAGGTAAAGTTGGTTGCAGGGGACCCACACCCCAAGCTGATATTTTAGCAGCTGCTCTAACCAGGTTGAGTAGCTACACCAGAGGAAGGTAGCTGTAAAAACCAATTGTGAAGATATCTAGGGTGGAATAAATAAATAAATAAATAAATAATTCCACCCTAATGTCTTCACAATTTAGGTACATGACCAGTGACAGCTATCTTCCTCTGGTGAAGCCTACTCAACCCAAGGTTAGAGCAGCTGCTAAAATATCAGCTGGGGGTGAGGGGAGCCCTTTGAACCAATTTTACCAGTGAGTTACCAGTCCTAGTACATACTATTGTAGTGAAGATATCTAGTGTGGAATAAACGACTTATTACACTCAGCAGAGTGATATGGCTAGATATTTCACTTTCAGGCTTTATTTTCACTGCCTCTGGCTTGTGAAAATAAACTAGCCTGCTCATGAAATACATGAGTCAAAGTGTGATATGATGAAATATTTCTTGAGCAGGCTAATTAATTATCATCACCAGAGGGAGTGAAAGTAAAGCCTGACAGTGAAATATCTAGCCATACCACTCTGCTGAGTGTAATAAGTGGTTTATTCCACACTAGATATCTTCACCAAGTAGTTTGTTGGTAACAACTCTGGGTGTAAAGTGGGCTCCCCACACCCCAAGCTGATATTTTTGCAGCTGCTCTAACCCTGTCAAGTACCCTCACAAGAGGAAGGTAGCTGTAAAAACCAAGAAAAGTGACAAGTTTGGTAGTTGCTGTAACTACAAGGGTATAAAGTGTGAAATAACAACCTTGAAATATGAGTTATTTCATGGGTCATGTACCTAAATATATCATTGTGAAGATAATATATCTAGGGTGGAATAAATATATATATTTATTGCAGTTTTGATATTTTTACTTGAATATTTCCGCATCACGCGAGCGTTCTGTATTCTCCCATATTGTACGGTTTATATTGTACGGTACACTACGCATGCGCGTAGCGAGTAAAATCAATGAAAATTGAATTGTAACCGGTTGAGAAAAAATATCAAGGCAGCAATAAATCACTTATCACACTCGTCGTACAATATGGGAATGATATTTTACTCTCACGCCACATTTTCACTCGCCTTTGGCTCGTGAAAATATTTTGCGTGCTCGTAAAATATTTTCCCATATTGTACTCTGACTCGTGCTATAAGTATTATATATATATATATATATATTATTTATATGGCAAAGTTCATGCGATCAATGTGCATCCACCCTCTGAGGCTACTTAAAAACATAAACATTAGCGAGGGCGCACGACATTTTAGAGAAATGACTTCGAAATAATGACAAAAAATAAAAACAAAGAGCTACGGAGATGAGGATAGATGTTCACAGTTAGGTCTTACAAACTTAGCGGAGTTCATTTTCTATTCTATTAGTGGCAGTGGTAAGTAACCTTGTTTAATGTGCTGTTTGACCTAGCTATTCGCCTTCCGTAACAGATTTGTTCCTACTTGAAAAGCCGTTTTTCAATAGTCATATCTAAGAGACTACAATATGATGCTTTATCTGTTAGAGCTCTGGTACAATAGAGCATTTTCAATGGAGCGTATAACTTTGGAAAGGCGGCTTGATAAGCAGAATCCTTTGGTTTGGTGATCCATACCCATCTCGGAAAAATTGATAGCTACTTAGAATATCAATTGCCCAATAGTCAAGTCGCGAAGAGAATACGATGTAAGTCTTGTGCTGGAATATACAGCGATAGTGTGTACAAGTGTTGTGCATTGCTAAAGAATAGCACAATAAATTAACAAAAACATTCAACTAACAAGGAAGTATTACAACTGCTAGCTTTCAAATTTGAATTTCAGTCAGACCAGCTCGCTCGCCATTTGTGCTGTAGCACATCACTAGTTTTAGCCCTACGCAACAATATTGTTCTTACTTAAAAATCCATTGTCCAATAGTCATAGCACGAAGTAGGTCATGCATGTGTGTGAAAGTGTATAGAGTGCTACAGCTACTGCTTAGCTAAAAAATAGAACAACTATCAAATAAGCATATTAGCTGCCTTTATACAGCCTTGGTTACTGCTGTAGTAAGCAAGTTACCATTTAGGTTAAGACTACTTTGCCGTAATTACTTAGAAATGCATGTTTTATTACTTCTTTTTTTTCAAGTCAAATAGTTGCTGCGAGTTGTTACTATGGCATTGAAACCCCTTACCATATTATGTCTTTTTTTTTAAATGCCATTTTTAATTAGCTAGAGTGCATTTTATCATTTTATCAGGAACAGAGGTCATTTAGGTGTATCTATCACTACTATAGCTAGTCAATAGCTACATAGTTACTTGTAATTAGTTTTAGGATTAAATAGACTGAATGGTGCCTTCTAAAACTAGTGAACAGGATGTAAAACAATGTAAATGAATGTAGCATTATATCGGGAAAGGAGAAGAACTATCTAGCTCTGGTCATACTAACTAGCAAAGCACTAATTATTTCACATGCGTTCCCCGAATTACATTTGGTAAAGATCGATGACCATAAAAATAAGAAAAATGACGTGTATAAATGAGGTAATGATGACGTAAAGTTTAGGAAGTTCTTAGTGTCCGCCACAATTATTGTATTACTTTTTTTGTAATCAACTTTTATCAAATTCTGCTCTGTGTGAAAATACTTAATGTGGACAATGGTTCGCTCGCTGTGCTGAAGCTAGACTTGCAATTAGCTTACGTGTGACCGCAATCGCTCAGATTTTCAATAGGCGTGGTCTTAGGTCGCTCACAAAATGTACATAGATGGGGCCAAGAAATTGGTCACTGGCCAGAAATAAGAGGTGGTTGCTTCCCGAAGGCTCTAAATAAAGTATATATATTGTAGTTGCAATCAGGGCCCCATGAATTGGGCTCTCCAGAGAAGTCTTCGGTCGCTTCTCAGAGAGGTCGTTAACAGAAGTTTACTATATGATTTTCTTTTAATATTACAGATTATATGGAGCGATTATTCTCATTTTATTTTTCCTTTATTATTTTTTTTAAAGCCGATATTATTCTAGAATTTTCAAGTATGCAATTTCATGTCTTATTCCAGTAAATAAATTAGCATAATCTGACAGGGCCTATTGTAGCGTTGTTTTAGTTAACTAGAAATATAACCAAACCCCTCCATTTTGGGGTATTGGTGACAAAAACTGAGACTATACTGTAGAGTACATGAATAAACTAAATAGCTATTGTGTATTTGATTAAAACGTAAACTAGCAGTAGAGTGGATAACACAAACTAATTAAAACTAAGCAATTTCTACTGTAACTCAATTCACTTTAATCATGCAATTATTAAGTGAAGAAAAATAGTATGAACAACTTATAGAACTAATGTCTGGAATCTTTGAACTAAAGCAACACTTATACACTGTGATTAGCAACATCTACATCTTATTATCTCAATTGAAGAAAATTCGATTGTGCAACCATGCACTCTATAAAGTTAAGTTTTCTATAATTTATATACTAACTTTTTTTAAATTACTGTCCAATTATATCATTTAGTGCAAAAAAGGTGTCTGAATTGCACACATCGAATAATACACAGTGATGTTTATAAATTAGTTTATAGCTGATGATTTGATTTGTAAAGGATAAAATTGCTTGAACATCCGATTATAAATAATGAAATTATAAAAAATGAAAACAAATAGTTTTTTTTAAGAAAGACGTCATTCTTTCTGTGATGTGGTAATGACTTCTACTTCTGGTGTACTGATACTGCTCCGGTTATTGCATGTATTCTGAGGAGATAAAAGCAATTTTGGAAAATAATATTGAATTAATTAGAATACACAGTGAAATTAATCACTTTCTTCTTAAAATACTTATATACCTGAAGATTATAATAAACTTTTATTACAATAGGTCTCAGAATTTCATTTAATAGATACTCCAGTGAAACATAACTTAATTAAAGATTGGCCAGCAGCCCTAGTCTAATTATCATTAATGAAAAGTCATACATTGTCAGCAGCAGATTCCTGGAAATGGGCTACAGAGGATTTGCCGTTTGTTTCAAAGGACCTCAGACTAAATATGGACATCTTCCTGTACTTCTCCGTCCACGAGTGAGAGTCTAGTTTGTTCTTCAATACTGACAAGAGATACTCGTTTCTGGCAATGTGCACCAAGAAGATAAACACTCCCTAATTAAAAAGCATAAGTAAGTATTATAAATGGATTTTGTACAGTAGAGGTGTGCCTTTTATACAGCATTGGATAGAGGTCCAATTGACCCAGTGATAGTGCCGGTTATAAACACTCACATAATTTGCATAAGCATCTCGTTGGACTATAACTACTAAATATCCGAATGCAGCTTGAATTATGCATTAACCCTTTCCAGACTGAATTATGGGGACAAGAAATGCAGGATTTTAATTAAGCTGTTCATTTATATCCTGAATAACTCAAAAACCATAAATTTTTGTTAATTACAATGTACATATACAGTCGAATCTCCGATAGCGGTCATCCCGAGAAGCGGATGTACTCTCTGGAATGGACAAAGCGCTAGTCACGGATTAAATATTCTATTCTTACTGTACATTTACAAACTCCCAGGAGCGATCATCTCTCAAATCCGGACAGCGGACAGTACTCTGGGTACCAAAATCGTTCAGCGACTTAAGTTCTTCAGTCTCTATTAACGTAGACTAACCACGCCCACTGCAGAATGCAGGTAGTAGTCAGCTCAATAAGATCAGCCACACTTTCAAGACCCTTTACCGAATACCTAAATTGTCAAACCGAACGGTGGTAGTATGGCTTCCCACAAAAAGCGAGTGTATCTTTCCCTGGAGAAGAAGGTGGAATTGATTAAAAAAATATTCTCGAAGTAATCCTGGCACTTCTCTAAAATCTCTTGAAATGGTATTTGGATGCCGTAAGACACAGATAAGTAAAATTTTGAAAAATAAAGAGTCTATTTTAGCTGAATATCAATCTAATGCTTCTGGAGACAGGGTATACTCCAACAGTAAGGCTCGTAAATCTAAATATTCTGATGTCAATGATACTCTCTATGAATGGTTTAAGTTAGCAACATCCAAGAATATTCCTGTTGGGGGACCACAGCTAATTCAGTGGGATGGCTGAAAAAATGGAAGAAAAGGTTTTCCATTAAGTATTTTAAGATATGAGGTGAATCAGGTGATGTCCAGGGGGTAACTATAGATTCCTGGAAAGAGCGTCTGCCAGAATTGGTCCGGGGCTATTCAAAGAATAATATTTGGAACATGGACGAGACAGGTTTGTTTTTTCGTGCTCTACCTGATCTCATGGCTTTGCCCAAAAAAGTCGTAGTTGCAAGGGAGGAAAGAAATCCAATCAGAGGGTTACAATTGCTTTTTTTTGTGTCTGCTTCAGGACATAAAGAAAAACCTGTTTTCATCTGGAAATCAGAAAATCCGCGGTGCTTGCGTGGCTTTGATAAATCTTCTTTTCCTGTCACATACTACACCCAAATAAAGGCCTGGATGTCTGGAGGAATTCTTACTGATATCCTAACTAAACTTAATCGAGGATTGATCACGTCTAATCGAAATTTTCTATTATTGATGGATAATGCTGGTTGCCATCCTCAAGAGTTAGTTTCAAAATTTTCAAATATTAAAATAATCTTTTTCCCACCAAACACAACCTCATGTTTGCAACCTCTGGACCTTGGAATTATTCAGACCTTTAAGGCTTATTATTGTAAACACTTTTTAACTTTTGTTTTATCAAAGATCGACTCTTGTCACAAGAGTCGATCTTTGATAAAACAAAAGTTAAAAAGTGTCTGTGAATGTGTTTTGGTTGCTCTTAGGTGGGTCGCCCTAGCATGGCAAGAAGTGAGCCCAGCAAGTGTTTCAAAAAGGCTGGTCTTCTCAACTATGAGTTTGATATGGTCACTTTAGGTGCTACAGATAGTAGTGTGGACCCCTTTTCTGATACTGATGAGTTGCAGTGTCTGATCGAGCAAACCGGCTCAGAGAGTTGAACTGCACGAGAATTCATTACGGGGGATGGTAATCTCCCTATTTGTGCTGACATTGACAATGAGAATTGGGAGGAAACTTTTCTTAAAGAACTAACCGTAAATGAAGTTGAGAGTGCAATGGAGGTAGATGATGAAGAAGATGAATGTGATGAAACAGCTATAGTGGTTCCAAAATTGAAAACATACAAGGAAATAATAAATGTTTTGGAAGACGTTTCCCAATTTTTGGAGTTTAAAGGCCAAACTGGTGAAGCATTGTCTGTTGGTTCTTTTATTGATCGCATTGCTGTGATAGCATACAGTAGCTACAGCAAAACAAACTACACTTGATCAATACTTTCATTAATAATATTGTATAGCTAAGAACATGCAGTTGTATCATCCGCAAAAATGTTTTCATTAAACTTGATTTGAATTATAACTTTGCTGATATGTTTCTATTACTCTGTCAATGGTAAAAAGTAGATTATAAAATCAAACTCCCAACAGAGAACAATCTCTGAACAAAGGACAATTGCTGCTGCACGAAAGTGTCCTCTCGTCGGAGACTCGACTGTAATATGAAACTAAAATTTAGTTTTACTTTCATATTCTCCAACCACAAAAACCACAGGTTGCCATGGAAACGAGATTCTGCTGATTAATTTTAATGAACTATATGATCATGGGTATATGGAACAATAATATGGTTACCCTGTTAATTTCATAATTCTTCTATTTTGTAACAATATTAGATACTAACTGTAGCATAATTATATTATAGCTACTATTATCAGAAATTCTATAGATTATTTATTGTAATTTAGCTACATAATTATATATATGGAAATAATCTGCTCAGTTTGACACATGAAAATAGCTCTGATATGTGCTATTTGGAGTTGGCTAGTGCTTCTTAAAGTTCACTTGCTCTACATATCTCTTGATGGAGTAAAGATTTGTGTTCAGCAGGAGTAGTAGCATCAATAGTATGGAGAAGCACATCGCCTAGAAGAGAGGTACTCAGAAAAAATTAGCAATGAAGAGCCATTTTGAGCAGTGCCATCTCCTAAGGGGCAGTCTTCAAAGAGCTCTCAGCATTCAGCTCTGCAAAACTTCAGCACTTCATCTTGACACTCTTCATTTAGCGCCAACAAAGTCTTCACTTCCATAGTTGTAAAGTCTCTTCACTTCTCTCAGCCATAACGAAATATTTATATTGTTACCCCATCACAAAACATATCAAATTGACATGCAATTCGAGCTGAATTCATTTATTTAGATAATAATGCTTATGCAAAGCATGTGTGAGAAAAAGGGGTTGATCTAAACCCCAGTACGACCGGGTCGATTCGACCTCTATCCATCGTTAAAAAGTTAAACATGATATTTATTTTAAATGGGATACCAATATAAAGTTTTCATGTTATGGGTAAAGCAAATATGAAGGCTTATAGCGTGAGTGATCATGTTATCAATTTGTTGACTAACTGAAGAAAAAGCACAATGTCGGGAATACAGCAGAGCTAGATGTCGAGAGTTATGATGAATACTGTTCTATTAGAGATTGTAGTATGCATTTAACATACCAGTGGTATGTGCTTGGGCACATTCATCAATTAGCCACCAAACCAGCCTAGCTATATCTAATACTTATCAGCAGGCCATCAAATATATTATTAAAATGTACTGAAGCACATCGTTATAACTCAAAAACCGTTAATTACAATGTATATATAATTATGGAACTACTTTAGTCTTGCTTTCAGATTCTCCAACTACAAAAACCACAGGTTGTCATGGAAATGAGATTCTGCTGATTAATTTTAACGAACTATATGATCATGGGTATATGGAACAATAAGGTTACTGTTAATTTCATAATTCTTCTATTATTTATTTAACTATAATAACAGTAGCATAATTAGCTACTATTATCAGAAATTCTATAGATTATTTATTGTATTTTAGCTACATAATCTTACATATTGAAATAATCAGCTTAGTTTTATGCATGAAAATAGCTCAGATATGTGTTATTTGGAGTTGGCTAGTGCTTCTTAAAGTTTACTTGCTCTACATATCTCTTGATGGAGTAAAGATTCGTGTTCAGCAGAGTAGTAGCATCAATAGTATGGAGCAGCACACCGCCTAGAAGAGAGGTACTCAGAAGAAATTAGCAATGAAGAGCCATTTTTAGCAGTGCCATCTCCTAAGGGGCAGTCTTCAAAGAGCTCTCATCAATTAGCCAAACCAGCCTATAGCTATATCTAATATTTAATCAGCAGGCCATCAAATATATTACAGTTAATGGGTTAAGAAGATGAGTGAAATTTTGTGGCTCTAATGATAATGCTCTAGCTCCTGCAGTATTTTTTCGAGTTAAAGACAACACTCTTTGCAGTAAAGTAGAAGTATATAAATAGCTAACAGATTATAGCTATATATTACTAAAGTACTTTTTGCCTCACCTCAAAATTTTTTAGTATTAGCTAACACTCAATATTATAATCACTGCGTAATAGTGGTTCTTTATATATATATATATATAAGGGTATGAAAATATAGACATATAGCACAAATAAATTTAACTAACAATTTAAGTAACAAAGAAATATTATAACTGGCTAGCATTCAAATTTGAATTTCAGTCCGACCAGCTCGCTCACCATTTGTGCTGAAGCACATTGTTAGTTATATATGGTATGTATTATTATAATATAATATAATAACATGAATTAAAAGCACCACTTCCCTCTTGCCAATTAAACCGCCACCCAAGATGCTAACTGTCTCACTTGTAATGAGTTGATGATGGTGAATATCCAGGCAAAGACCAGAGTATTCCCGTTAACAGCTAGTAGTCCAAACACCCACGTCAGACCTAGCAGAGGCAGCAGGATGAAACTACCTTTCACTGCAGTTCTACATTAAATGAGCAACAATTACACTGATGTGAATAAAAAAATCTTAGAAAGTAATATTGAAACAGCATATTGTGGTAAAGTCAATTTTTTTGTTGTTTTTTTACAAAAATATTACTATTCTCAATAATCTTCAGTGACTAGGTCTTACTTTCAACATTTTCATTCAAACTTGTTATGACTAGTGAAAGTACAATAATTTGAAAATGTTACTATTGAATCAGAGAATTTTTGCCATTACAAAAAAATTAAGCCTGAAAATTATTATGATATTTATTGAGAAATTAGACACCAAATTTTCTTAAGTTTTAAGGGTGGCCGCACATAGCAGATCCGGACATTAATTTATTACCCGCCAATAACCCCACCATTCGATAATACGCGAGCAAAAACTATCGCGCAGTAGTAGCAAAAGTATACTTTGCGAAGTTGTGGTAATTTAATTTAGCTTCTTGTCGTCTCATATCTATTTACAGCAACTATCCATACATCGTCTGAGCTCACGCGGCAAGGTGCACCAGGCTGTCTCTCCTCCTGTAGCCGTTCTCCGGACTCTGTGCACCTGAACTCAAGTGGATGGATCCACCAGGCTCGATTTCTGCGGAGCGAAGACTTCGCAAGCTGCGCAGATCTAATACCTTCACCTCTGGCTATCTCCAATAAACTGCTCTCTCTTCAGACTCTCTTGTTATTGTTCTATTGACGTTTGTTTACTCTTGATACAGGCGGGCTCTTTTTAGAACAAATACAAACTAATTGAAAAAACAATTGCTCGCGTACTCATAGTACGAGATAAGGGGGTGGGGCTATTTCTTAAGAACTGCGAGTGGAATTAAAGTTCCAATTTTGTATGAGTTTTTCTTGGAATCTAATAATGAGAACGACACAAAAAATTTACACACGGGTAAACCTTAAACCCTCTCGTTCCTGAATTGTTTAGACGCATGCGGAAAAATCTAATCGTTGACCGCGGAATAAAGAATTACAGTTTTATTTTTTTAACTCGATGCTGGCTGGGAAAACCCCATAGCAACCATATATCACTAAATAGACCAAGCGTTTGGGATTCCCCTCATTTTTTGATTGAGAAAATTGAATAATATTTAGGCCCTCTACTAATACTTTTTTTTCTTTTTTTTTTCCAAAAAATTCCACTTTTTCCATCAATATAAAAAAAAAATAGAAATAATAATTGTTTGATGTATTTTATACCAATATTATATTAGTTCAACAATAAAATATGTTGTTTGTTGTGTTTGGTGCTGATTGTGATCATGTAGGAGACATCTATGAGTGTCTACAAGGAACATATGCCATCGGACGTCGAGCTCCACTACAAAACAATTTCATATACACAAAAACACAGACAACAAAGATATTTGTAATACAAACAACAAATTATTCATGATCCTCTATAATTGCAACGTTATGATGTATTGTATGCGGTTTCATACAGGATTTTGTTTGGGGGGGTGGGGCTCCGAGTGTACTTCACCACACTCATTTTTTGGAACCTACACTACTTTGATGCACATCTTTGCATAAGAGTCTATACTTCACACTGATGATCAGTGTTTGATCCTATGCACTAAATGGCTAAGTAATGATAGGAACATAATGGGATACAATATCAGACCAAAAATAAATGCTTCCAAAATGTTCATTTCTATTCAACTCCCAAAATTCTAGGTGAGGATCCCAGGGCTAGCCTCCCACTGTATGAACCCCTGGTATGTATACTCCACACTGTCCATGAGAGAAACAATCACCGTTGTATTGAGAAAGTGTAATTTGAAATGAAAGGCAGTAGAAGCACACACGTGGAATTCAACTTATGTGTCCCTGGTTAGATCCGGAACCTCCATACAATACCAAAAACACACAGACAACAATGATATTTGTAACACAACAGCTGGCCTCGCTGAATTGCCCCCCCCCTCCCCCCCCCCCCCCACACCAACTGGACACCCAAATAATTATCAGTAAGTTGAAATGAAACTTACCCGGCATGGATGATGTCACAGACCGAAAAAGATCTCCCGAGTTCGTTCTCTCCCAGGTTAGATCCGGAAGTGTCGCATACTGTTTGTCCATGGTTGCTCTCTCTCATTCCACAAATGCACGCACACACATACACACACACAAGAAAAAAGAAGATACAGGTGAATACAGATCATAAAAATAAATGTATAATTTATGATACATAAATTGACTGGTATACACACACACACACACATGAAATTCAACTTACATGGGCATAGTAGTCCTGATTCAAAAAGATCCAGAGTTCCCTCCCCGGTTAGATCCGGAAGCGCCGCTAGAATAACATTTCAACTCCACGCACACACATATACATCGACCGTGAAGCTCCACTACACCACCACAAAAACACAGACAACGACAATAATGATATTTGTGTCACAATACATATTACAACTTTTAGGATGTTCAGGGGGCGGGGGGGGCAGCCACAAATATCAAAGTCTGTGGTCCTTCACACAAAAGATTATGGAATATCAATGGGTGTGTTGTCCTCTTTCTTCCACTCACCCCCTACCTCATCCACCCGACTCTTCTTCTTCGGTGCCCGCCTTCTCCGACCGCGAGGATGTCCAGAACTCGGAGCAGGATGAGCCACTTCCTCTTCTTCATTACTGGAACCTGCCGGCATCCTCTCCTTCATCACTGGAAGACTCTGCTCCTGTCGCCTCATCTGCGTCCTCTTCCAATCGGGGTCGTTGATTACATTCACATCTGGTCCCTAGTAGTATAACATGTGGTAAAAAAAAATTTAAATTTTTTTGAAAATTTGAAATTGTTCAAAACCCACAAACCACTTTCAAATCTCAAAACTCAATGAAATATATATATATATATATTATAGCTAAACAGATTTCTCTATCTCAATATAGCTATAAATAAGTCATTTCCACAATAGAAGCTAGTTATTTTTCAAGAGAAAGACAAGAGAATGACAAGCTTACCTCGATCATCTTCTTGACTCCCATTGTCAGTATCAGAGTTGACGGAGTCTGGTCCACCAACCCTGATACAGGGCCTCCTATAGCCGTAGATGTCGTCCCCCTCCTCTCCGCTTGATCCTGAGTCGCTAGAGTCAGCATCAAGGAAGTCTAAAACTTCCACAGCACTGTAACCGGTAGACGCCATCTTTCCAAAATGACTTTGAAAAAAATTCAATTTTTGCATAGTTACCTGGATCACACGACATGCTCACTTTTTTCCTGTGATGTAATAAGCATTACCTAAGACTGTACATAATGGGGAAGCCCCCAGTTGAACTGGCGATTTTATAAAAAAAAGGGGAAGACAGTAAGTCAAACCGCAAAGTCTTGGTCGGCAAAGAAGCGGTTGTTTCAATGTGTTATGGAAGGCTACTGGGCTCAAGCTATTTTTCGCTGCTTCTACAAAGCTCTGGAGATGACTAAATCCATAAATGAAGCTGCTGTGAAGAAGGTAACTTTTTTTTTAATTCGACGGAGAACCAATGTTGTTGTTTTTGCCGAGGAAGAAATAAACGCAACTGCTGTGAGGTACTGTCGAAGCAGTCCTGGTTGAAAGCTATTTTAGATGCTTCTCCAATGCATTGGGCACCTGTGTATGCAATCTGAAGGTTCTAGCTATAAAGTAACTGTTTTTAAAAATTCGGAAAAGCCGACCGGTCGTCACCCGCTTTGCGGGATCCGGAACAAAAGGGTTAAAGAAAAGGCTAACGCCTCACTCAAACTATATTTGAAATCCCTGAAATATCCCCTGCAAAATACCCTGCCATTCTTATGTAAGTGTCTTTCTACACAAAACAAATTGCACTCTTAACAATGATCATTTTTTGCTGAAATAATTATTATAATAGTAATTTTTCTCATTCTAACCAAGGGTTAAGTTTCAATAAACATAATGATTATTGACTTTTAGAATTGAGAAAAATTGCTATATTAACCCTCAGCGCGCATGCGCCCGGAGGGTTACAGTAGTCATCCTGTCTGTGTGTCATTTATTCATTCATTCATTCATTCATTCATTCATTCATTCAACAACGGATCTCGAAGACGACGGCCTTCCAGGCTCTGAAACGATGTAGAGATAGGGAAATTTGCAAAGTAAGTCCCTTTAAGGGTGGCCGCACACCGCCCACGCAATTTTTACCCGGTTGGTTGCTAAGCACGATTCTGCTACTTTCTTTATTTGCAGGGCTACTCTACTATACTAGAAGGATAAAGTACCTGCCGAAGATACTGCACACCGACTTTGGAGTGAATCTGAAGGAAATATCATGGCCCCGATGTAAAACTTTGAAACAACTTTTTGGAGCGGTGCGGCAAGTTGGAGCTCCAGAATTTTGTACGCCGCTAGCCAAGACTATACTCTAGGGCAAGACAACGAGGTTTTTTTCCATTTCAATATTACTTTATGATTTATTTACATTTTTTTCCTTTTATAAGATTTTGAAAAATTCAAATTGTGGTGCCCTTCTTTATTTTGTGTTCTACACGTGTGCAAAAAATATAGTCGTTCTCATTATTTGATTCCAAGAAAAACTGATTCAAAATTGGATACTTCTATTCCACTCGCAATTCTTAAGAAATAGCCCCACCCCCATATCTCGTACTACGAGTACGCGAGCAATTTTTTTTTCAATTAGTTTGTATTGGTTCTAAAAAGAGCCTGCCTATATCAAGAGTAAACAAACATCAATACAACAATAATAAGAGAGTCAGAAGAGAGCAGTTTATTGGAGATAGCCATAGGTGAAGGTATTAGATCTGCGTAGCTTGGGAAGTCTTCGCTCCGCAGAAATCGAGCCTGGTATATCCATCCGCTTGAGTTCAGGTGCGCAGAGTCCAGAGAACGGCTACAGGAGGAGAGGCAGCCTGGTGCACCTTGCTGAGTGAGCTCAGACGACGTATGGAGAGTTGCTGTAAACGGATATGAGACAACAAGAAGCTAAACTAAAACACTACAACTTCGCAAAGTATACTTCTGCTACTACTGCGCGATAGTTTCTGCTCGCGTATTATCAAATGGTGGGGTATTGGCGGGGAATAAATTAATGTCCGGATCTACAGGCAGTGCGCGTTGCTATGTGCGGCCACCCTTAATATGCTAGAATTTTTTGTTTCGACTTAGTTTTCAAGAAAAAGCTAGTCAATTGTAGCCGTTCGTCGTACGATAGTTGTGCTAGTGCGCTACCAGTAACGCCCCTTTACTGCACGATATAATCACGTGAGCTGAAAATTGCTGCTAGAGAGTGGCCGGTTGGGTATAGTACTATACTGCAGTTGCAATTGTCGCGCTTCACGCGTGTAATGGGGCTAGAGTTCAGTTATATACCGCAGAGCTGATCTGTTTTAACCTAGGGGCATTCCCTTCGCTCTGTTGTTTGCTTCTTTCTTTGTATCGCCGTGAGTAGTAACCGTCTGTGTGTAAATGCTAAAGGTTTGAAATAATTTTTAACAGACGTTCGCTTCTACTGCTCATCTCTGGTGGACATACGCTGAGGGTTCGCACCTCCTGGTGCTTCATTATGTTCGTAATACTTTTGTCATACAAATTAAACATTTTAATGCCTTATCAATATCTATACTCTACAATTATTCTAAAGACAAATATTAATTCACACACCCCACAAAATAAGCACCCTGACATTTGTTTCTCTCTGTATACTTTACAGCATCTTACTTGACTAGTTCAACGTTTGAGTGAGAGTTGTCTGTGGAGCCATTTTGTCTAGTCTTCACAATAGAATAAACAGTCGCTACCAGAATAAATGTGTTAACCTATAGACATACCAACAAGTCATGTGTGCAAACAATAACAATCAATTGATGGAGTAGACACAGACTATGCCTTTAATGGTATCATCAACTATTGAAATTTATCCTGGAATAAATGAAGCACCAAGGGTGTGAACTATCAGTGTTATAATACACTAGCTAGCTGTGACAAAGACCAAAAGAATAATTTATTTGAAGTAGTATCAATATTAATATTCCAATGAGTATGTTTGCACACGTCAATATATATAGCTTGAGCAAGTTGATATGCAACTCGTGCAATGAAACGGTAGACGTTAATGCTGTCTTCATAAGAGAAGCTTACATACAAGCGACACTCACCTCAACAGTAGTTTCAATGGGAAACTTCAAGCACTCAGGTAAACTGCTGAGAATAATGCAATGCAAATCTACCGTGGGCAGAAATGAAATTATTTACTCATGTGAGTATAGTGTGACTATAGGAGGCATTACCAACAATCGCTTACGATCGTACAACTCTAAAAATAACTAGCTTTTTCTGAAATATTAAGTCGAAACGAAAAATTTTAGCAAAATAAAAGGAATTAAAATGTCCAGTGCAACATTTTAATGCTTGTTTCAATCTTTGGAAGGCTGCCATCTTTGAGATCCGTGTGACAGAACGACTGACAGACTGACAGACAAACTGAGCACGGAAACCCTCTCGAGCATGCACACTGAGGAGCAACATGTGATTTCATTATCCACATATGATAATTCTTCAGTTCACATGTACTCTCACAAATAATTGCTGGGGCCATTAAATAAGCTGGAGGGCGTATAGAGTGGAGAAACAGTTTTCTTTATGCTGTTGTTGTGGTTTTTTCCTATTCCTATAGATTTCTCCTGCATTGTAATATGCCAAAGGAATATTTTAACCTATTTCCTGAGTGGTTTCCAGTTGTCTAATAGCCAGGATGCATAGCTGCATATATTCTAAAGCTTTTTGTTTTGTTGCTGTAGTTTTTGCTGCTAACTCAACTTGGACGTAAAATTGGAACCCTTGAACCAGGGCTGGATTTGCTAATTATGAATACTGTGTGCAGTGTATATTGAGGCAGAACCCAGATTCTGGCATTTATATAGTCATGTAACATCTTGATAAATATTAAATATAAAACTAAAATCCCCTTTTCCTAGTAATTGGTAGACTTGTGTAAGCTCCCTCCGCCCCCCTCACCACTCTACTCCCCAACCAAAACTAATAGCATACTTTTATCTAGAGTTACCTGTGGCTTAGAACTTGTATAAAATTTGACCGTGAAACTACTTTGGTGCACAAAATAACTAGCCAGTGGCAATACACAAAAGGGTTTATGTATACTTTGTATGACCTTAGACCAGGGGCGGCGCAAGTGGTCCGGCCAGTCAGGCCATGGCCTGACCAATATTCTATGGGTGGCATTAGGCATGAATTGATTTGTATGGTACGCATCGTTAATTAGGCGGGAATCGTTAAAGATTGAGAGTTAGTCGGTCGCGCGGGAATCGGCGTTTTCACGTGGAGGATACTGTGTAATGGCAGGCATTGATTTATCTTCCTTGTATGACCTTCGACAAGCCTAACCAACCAGGACCTGCATTTAAATTTCCCAAACGCTCTTTTTGTAAAAAGACTATAGTACAGAGGTGCTTTCAGCACTCCTTGTTTGAAATGTGGCCATTTCTCCACTACAAGGAAGACACTGACACTGTGTTCTGTTTTACTTGCCTGAAGATGTTTAAAGAGAGAAAAAATCTTGTTCTAAGGCTGATGCAGCATTTGTAAGTTCACTTAGTTCAATTTTTACTTTCTTTTTAGCTACATTAAATAATATTTTGTATAGATTAATAGAGGATATGCAAACAGGAAGGATGCTACATTGAATTTGTTAGTGATTCCAAACACAGAATGCAAATATTTGGTACATTAACGTCCTGAAACTTTTTTCATGAATCAGTCATCTTCATTTGTTTCCTGAAATATAATTATTATTACTTACTAATTTAATGGTTATATCATTAATACATGCAATGTCCTACTAATTTAGTCTTACTGACGAACTTTACCACAGACAAGTGATGTGAATGGCCTGACCAATCTAAAATATGTTGCTCCTCCACTGTAGACTATGAACAAGTCCATTGAATACATCAAGGAAGGGCTCTGAGGATGAGTCACATGTGATGACTGTGTGGGAACTGATCTGCATTTATGTACTGCTAGGCCGCCTCTTATATTGAATCAATATACGCAGGGTTTCATCCAGGGGGGGGACAGGGGTGGTTTTGACCCCCCCAGTCAAAATGCCAGGGGGGGATATCCCCCCCACTTTTTTACCTACCTATTAAAGTTAATTGCCTACAAAAAAGTCATATTATATTGGAAAAACAATCAGAGTTCAGTATTTGAGTGATTAGTTGAAGTGACCTGACTAAACTATGTGAAAGCGTTATTCCAATGGCTGTGCAGAGGTAGTCAGCAATCTGCAGCAGCTGCTTTTTTTTTTTTGCTTCTTTTTTTTTTTATTGGGGTTGCTAATGGGGTTAATTGATAGCTGTACTTTCAAGGGCAAAAAAAAAGTGAAAAGTTTACTCAGAGTATTTCTGCTCAGTTGTGAGATTAGGGAATCTATTATTTTAGATAGCAAAAAGTATTACTTAAAATTATTACCTAGTCCACTTTAATTTTGACCCCCCCAGACAAAAATTTCTGGATGAAACCCTGATACGGAATAATGAATTATACATATGCCATTTAATACAACTTACACATATAATAAGAATCACAGGCACAAGGAAAGTCCATATGGCTGCTTGAGAGGTTGTGCCATTTATCCAGCAACTACAAAAAAAATTAATGACAAATAGTAATGCAGTATCTCGTAACATTAAACATCTTTTAGATTAAGTTTGAAGAGTCACAATTCAAATCTTGTTTGATTCAATAATTTAAAAACAGACAAACATAGTAATTACATCATATTGAATTCCTCCTCAGGAATTGGCTAAATTTGGATCATTTACACAAAATTTATAGCTAAACTGTCCATAGATGTCCAGAAACGCCGTAAATTGTCCATCCCATCCCACAGTCCCATGGGACAGTGAAACATTCCATGGGATGTCCACCTGTCCCTCTACAGATGCGTGTGTGTCCCACTGTCCATCCCATCCCATGGTCCCATAGGACAGTGGTACATTCCATGGGATGTCCACATGTCCCTCTTACAAATACTCCCACTGTTCATTCCATTCCACGATCCCATGAAAGTATTGTCACAATGAACACTTAGAGTCAAGCTAGAGCGCACGCGCTTGGCGCAATTAGCGTTAGATTAGCGGAGCGTCAAAGGCGCGACGACACACTTTGACAAGCCGACTGAGCAAAGCGAAGGAGGTGTCATGCTAGGTTTAATACGCAAGAAAGGGTAATTGCTGACAAGGTTACAAGTATATTAATGATATAAATATTAATAAAAACCACTCATTATCAGTACAAATGTTACACGCAATCTATTTCACAGACTCATGGGACCGTGGGATGGGATGGACAGTAAGATATTCATGTGTCAGTGAGAGGGACAGGTGGACATTCCGTGGAATGTCCCACGATCCCATGGGACCGTGTGATGGGATGGACAGTAGGACACATGCATCTGTAGAGGGACAGGTAGACATCCCGTGGAATGTCCCACGATCCCATGGGACCGTGGGATGGGATGGACAGTAGGACACATGCATCTATAGAGGGACAGGTGGACATCCCGTGGAAAGTCCCATGGGGCTGTGGGATAGGATGGACAATCCCATGTAATCCCAAGATCCCATGGGACAGTGGGATGGGATGGACAATTTACGGCA
>WLWD01002904.1_pt1 | contig 95640 bp, 60 predicted proteins | sample 6712731 | NCBI WGS metagenome assembly WLWD01 (sample SAMN12718690, study PRJNA576275) | sponge metagenome | isolation source: marine sponge | host: Mycale hentscheli | place: New Zealand: South Island, Marlborough, Capsize Point | collected 2014-11-01
ACACACACACACACACACACACACACATGCATGCACACACACATACACACACTACATGTGGTACACTAATTCAGTGGGTAGTGAATACTCATTGCTAGCTTCCTCTATCAGCAGGAATAAAGTCATAAGCTTGCTTTTAAAGTCATAAGCTTGCTTTCACAAATATCAGAATTACTCAAAAGCAGGATAGACCCTTTCCTATAGAAACTCTTCCCTTCCCTGACACATTCATGGCTGAATGAACAATAGTTATCTGTCATTACACCGCCCCACAATTTACTATATGACAGTTCTTAAATAGGGACTCAATAAAGGAAAATGTGACCAACAATTCCTTGTTAAAATGTCAATAAAGAAAGTAACTGAAAGTGTCCAATCACATTATACAGCAGAATCTAATCGGCTCATGTTGCGTGTGATGTACCAACAGCCGTCTAACTTTCGCCAACGGGTCTTGATGGAGAGATGAGTGATGGCACAACATCATAATGATACATAGTGCCCACACTTTGATGATACATAGTGCCCACACTTTGATGTTTTTAACTTGACTTTTCTGTAGAAATAACGAAAAGCACCTTGTCAGACATTTTGATATTCACTTTCCTGGAATAGTGTTGGTTTATAGCAACACAGTGAAAGAATTGTGTGTATGTGTGTGTAGTGGTGTTCAGTTTTGGTTTTCTTCACTGTCCCATTATGTCATATTGACACTTTGTGGTCACAAATTCAAGCACAAGTTACTCCCTGCCCTCTTTGCTGCATTAGCACAAGAATACGTGTTTGTCTTTCTGTTCTATCAGGCACGTGTGTGTGTGCGTGTGTGTGCGTGTGTGCGTGTGTGTGTGTGCGTGTGTGTGTGTGTTGTACTAAGTGATCGGTATGCTCGGGACTTGTGTGGAACGGAAGGAAAATGATATTGGCCACATTTTTGCCAGGATTTGTGTTGTGCAATCCTGTCAAAGAAAAAAATGTGAAGATTTAATGTTCGTATTAGACTAGTTTTATGTTTATGAAACAAGAAAAGAAGAAGCATTAAACATGTATCTTGTCCAGCTCTTTGATTGACTGCTTTGTGTCTTTCAGTAGTCTCTACACAACTTTTAGGTGCAACGGACTTGACCACACACACTCTGTCCATTTGACTGAAAACAGTTATGTTGTGAAAGTAATAACTGAATTTCCATGAGCCGTACAAGTGAACGAATTGGAGCTGATGGAATGGATTGGATGGGCAGCCCATCATTCATATGCAGCTGGATTCTGTTCTTTAAAGATATTGTGAATCTTCAAAGTAAAGACCTCAGTTTGCTTTTACATTTTTTTGGTCCTTCATTTATTAATGTGAGTTTTAGAAATTGCTGCAAGCAAAGGTGTGACTTAAGCGAATTCATTAGGTTGTATAGTTTGTTGAAGGTAGTTTGTTCAAAGAATACAGTTTAAAGTCTACAAGAAACAAGAAACTTTAGGAAAAACATTGTATACATATATATATTGAATGTAACTTTTGGGATACATGAATGAAATCTGTAGTCCTGTAGTATGTTATAGTAATTTATCCTACAATGCTAGCATACAGCATAACTGTAAGGAAATACTATAATGCCATAGAGCTGGCTAACTTTTCTGAACTTAAAGTCTGCATTCACTTTTTAAGCTAGAAATTTAGCATGTCCAGTGTATTGTCAGACTATGGAAGCCGAGTCATATTGCTGATTTAGAAAGCCGTTGAGTTGTAGGCTAAACGTATTTTTATATATTTATTATATACATACATGATAGCCTTCAGTGCTTTAGGTATGCGATTTAATATCTCGATAAGTGGTGTGCATGTATGGCTGCCACACACACACACACGTACACAATACATTGGGAGTTATTGTATGTTGCATGGATTAAAGAGAAAGAGCTACATGTCTTAATATCCACAGTCAGTAACTTTTCAACCATACAACGGAGTTGCCTTATAAAGCAGTTAGTTCAGTATGTGAGAGCTTGCTGATGTAATTAATTGACGTATTGGCTCACAGCTAATTAAGTTTTTATATGGAGTAGGTACAAAGTATACCACACATGGTTTTATTGTTTTGTTTGTTTGTGTGTTTCAGCTTGCTTGAAGAATGTGATGAGTCAGATAAAATCATCTTTGTGAGCCAAGCAGACAGAAGAATTGGAGAACACTTTGAGGACCATCAAATATGTCATCTACTCAATGATATACTGCATATGTAATAAAGATGTCAACCTTTACCTATCAACTTAATACATGACACTTTTTACCGAGAACACACTTTACCATTCTTATCAACACCACTTTCTAACCACACTTTACCAACCACACATTTCTAACCACACTTTTCTAAACACACTTTACCAACCGCACTCTATCTAACACAATAATTCTAACCACACTTTACCAAAGCACACTTTACCAAATCACACTTAGATTAAAAGTCGGTCACCCCCGGAAACGCAATCCGTGTTTCGCGAAAGAGGGTAGGTAACCCCACAAAAGTAGAGGTTGGCTAAAGGAAAGCCTTCGAAGTTTCTGGGTCTGCACCTCCTTTCCAACCCCCAGCCTGTGCTGCCGTCCAGTACGAGGTAGTCTTTAACTGCAATTTCGGAGGATTAACTAGCTACTACTTGCTGAAGGCGGAGTGTACCGTGTGGATCCTTCGCAGTTTCTATTGGTTAGTAGCAATAACTACAAAGTTCATTTCCAGTGAAATGTGTACGTTAGCTGTAAGTTTTCTCTATTGTTTAGTATAGTAGGGATGTAATGAAGACACTCCTCCGACACACCCCTCTGTGAATAGTGCTATAAGCCTATAATATCTATGTGCAGTATTTGATATTACTATAAACTAGCTACTGAGTATGGTGTGGTGTAGCTAGGTACTAATTGAGACTCAACACATAAAGACATGAGGTTTGCTGTGAGTTTCTATGTTCTACGAAGTTGTTAGTCAAAACAATTTTTTTTAATTGGTGCCCTTTGCCCTTTGAGTTTGAGAGATAGTTTGTTGTAAAGCTGTATCCAGGGCTCATTGTACCGGACAGTAATTGATCAGGCACTTTGCACTATTTTTGTATTGACTTACACTTGAGTTTGTGTGCTTTCCTTATTTTAATGGTAAACAGGTTTTCTTTGAAACAGAAAATAGTATTCAATAACTGTGTACTATTGCCAGTACATTTTACTCTGTAGTAGTACTACTTCAAATGTTCCTATTTGTTCTGGCCTTCCGTGTAGTGTGCAAGAATTCCTCGTGTGAGTGAGTATGTGCATAGTGTGTGTATGCATCATGTGTGTTTGTGGGGATACAAGGAGCATGGTTATATAAGTACATACATGTATGCCACTTTGGAAGGTTCCCTTTCCCCCCATTCACCTGTTCACCTGGGCTATTGTTTGTTGAGATGAACTGAATTCTTTCCTTGTACATTAAACCTAATAGATAAGCCTCAATAGTACATTACTTCTCTCCTATGGGCCTTGTAGCTGACAGCTGTGCTGCTACTACATACCACTATGTATGTATATAGGTTAATGGTACCCGCCAGTGAGGGAATGGTGTTCTAAGTGTGTAGTTTTGGGGCTCCCTCTAAGTGACTTCTTATTGTGGATATTTTTGCTATGCCTCCCGTAATGCTCCACCCCATCTTCCCAAAAGGGGGTGGGGAGGGTCTCAGCTTGGTGAGGTTAGTAATTTTAATCTGGTGGAGGGGGTTGAAGGGACAGTGTCAGTTCTTGTCCTTCTCTTCCCCCTCCCCCCTCCCCCCCAAGCACTGCAATGAGAATGAAGTATTCTCCCTCCCTCTGGGCTCTTCTTCTTTGCACCTTTCTTTCCTCTATAGTGCAGGTATGTGTGTGTGTGTTTGTGTTTGTGTGTGTGTGTGTGTGTGTGTGTGTGTGTGTGTGTGTCCCCGTCCAAACGAAGCCTCTTGTTTGAACATTTTGTTTTCCGTGTGGAAGTACAACACAAAGGGTTAATACAGAGTTCAGTGTTCATTATCTGATATCCACCTTCCACGAAGTCGTGTTTCCATACACTCCCTGACAGGCAAGGTCTATGTTAGGTTAGTATGACCATCTACATCATATCCTGGTACAGTATATACCCATACTTATTAACTATGGATTGCAATGTGAGCTGTCAATAATCTGACTTCTCATTCTATTTGTATGTTCAATAGCTGGATTAATAATCCTTTTTATTAGTTTCGAACTAGTGTTACTAGTTAAGGAACTTAGAGTAACTTCAGACACTGTATGAGCCAATTGCTTAACTCAACTTCTGATTAGGATCTTGGTGTTTTACGTTCCTGTCATCCTGGCAGGTTAGCTAGCTAGATCAAACGTTACTGACTGCTGGTATAAATGACTGGTGGGTACGAATGGGAAAGCCAATAAAGTTGATATTTTTGGTCAACTATGTAATCAAGGAATCAAGTAAAAATATACATAGCCACTTTTGTACATACTTGGCTGGCATGTTCTGATGTCCTCCTTTTGTCACCAATTTGTGTGTATACAATCTATACATATATATATATATATATTATATAATATATATATAATATATTATATTATATATATATATAGTGCCATGTAATAATATAACATTAATAGTAAGATACACAATGCCACTGAGTGTCATGCTACACACAAGTGCTAAGATACTTCATGATTGCCTATGGATCATTATTATATAATCAAAACCATATAAATACCAAGTTTGTTTCCCCCACATCCCACCTTTGTTGACAACATGGTGAAAGGAAGGATATATCTTCCCTGTTGTAATTGGAGAGTGAATGTAGAGAGCCGGTATCCAGGGTAGAGTAATTCATACATGGTATATGTATATTTATATTGACGTATACATGTTTTTATGTATGGGTTAGTAGCGTGTGTGATTAAGTTGTGGATTTAACGACTATTGAGTTTGACTTGTATGCCACACAGAAGCTTCCCTTATGATAACACTGATTGTTATTCCTGTTTACTTTATAATTGCCTGAAAGCTGAAGTTGCTGGTACAGTAATGTAGATACAGAGAATGTGAATTAGCTGAACTGTTTTTAGTAAACTTTAGTGAGTTTACCTGTTTCAGTGAATGAATATGATATGATTGAACAATTATAAAAGAGATGTGTAGATACACAGGAGTTAATTGCTTCCTAATGTTCTAGGACATTTTGTACCAGATGCCTGTAGTCTTCTCTTCCTCAGGTGGATAATTAAGCTATAATTATTCTCATGTTCTCCCTCCGTATATAGCATACTCAGTACTCACAACACACACACACACACACACACACACACAGAACTATTCAGTGGCAGGGGAAAGGGGGCTGAAGCCCCCCATAATTTTGGGCACAGGCTGTATTTATTAGAGGGCGATCTGCCCAGGAGTATACTAGCTTAGCTCATTACATCACGTACTTGCTATGTTCTGCTCATTAGTGCTACGGGAGCACAGTTAATAAACAAGGACACGCCCTTAGGATGGAATGTCATTTACAACATAAAGTATAATACTGTTACTATGGCAATCTGGCAATCACGCAATACTTATGTGTTAGGTGCTAATTACTGTGGGAAACATGTCATCAAAGTAATTGATTTCCGCTTTCACTGAGTACCAGTAGGTTTTGCAGAATAGCATGTAAGAGTGCATTCAGTTACAGTGCTAGGAATATTGGAATAACCTCTACTGTGTGCGTGTTTGTGTGTATGTGTGTATGTGTGTGTGTGTGTATGTAACTCGAGGCCTTTTCTCATGAAGCAACGATGGTCCAGGTGGGACTTCAGGTGCCCACACCACTTGCTGTGAGGAAAGGCCTGTTCTCCTGCGAGTTCCTAGCCCGGCTCCAGGAGCTTTGCTTTCACGGCTCACAGTGCCTGCTTAGTGCACAGGCATCCTGGCTCTGCTAGGTGTGTGTGACCTGTTAGTGGCACAAAAGAATTTGCATTATTCAGCGAGTGAGCGAAGCGAGCGAAGCTGACTCTCAGTCGTGTTCAATTGAGATTTCAGATATATATATATATGTAGGTATGTATACGTACGTCAAAATATTTCGCCCGCGCTTCTAATTACGTAAGTTAGGTAAAGCTTTCACAGTTCCAGTATTTTTCAATTAACTAGCGCGGAGAATCCTGCTGCACTGCCTTACGCAACGTTTCAACCACAAAGTTTATAGCTACTCTCTTCTTGAAACAATTGTGAAGTCTTTGTCAAGCTGCGCTTCTTTGCCACTGCTTTCGAAGTTTATTCAGGTAATTCTGTTATTGTTACTACACATGGGTCCCACTTCCTTAGTCTGGGATCAGAGACTTTAGATTCTCTGATGCTAACTGAGAATGGAAAGGGTTACACTGTGCACTACAGTTAGATGTAATTTCTGTCCTATTTTCCTGTAAAAAAAGTCTGCTCGCTCGCCATGCATTTGCGCTATTCGAGCGCACCACTAGTTATTATTATTTGTGTGTGCGTGTGTGTGAGCAAGTGTGTGTGTGCTCCCAATGTGTGTGTGTGTGTGTGTGTGTTGTGTTGCTGCATACAAACTTTATTTCCATTTTTACCGACATGTTCTTCACCTTTGCCAAGACTTGTCTGCATGTCCAACTAATGTCCTGAACAATAGCTTTGTAAGTCAGGCTCCCTGTGGGGCCATTTAGCGACACATGTGTGACATTAGTTGATCCACATGTGTACATGTGATTCATTAGCATGGAATGCTTGGTGTGTTAGAGAGTGATACTACAACTCTCTAGGATTTCTCATTTCTCTCTATTCCATGTACTCTGATTGCTGCAATATTTTATTTGAATTGTTTTCCGAACATTATAACTATATCATTTACACTCATTCTTTCCATGCATTTTAGAATGGTTCATTCTGAATGAAATCAATCGATAGTCACATTCAAATAATTTGATTGGTTCTCCACTTCATTCATGTGCCACGCCCATCCTTTTACATGTAAAAGGGGACATTAGTCAATTCTAGACACGTCACTAGTTAGTGTAAATAGGAGTTCTGTTAGGCCTCGAATGTAGTCTTGTGTTCACTAAGTCCAAGACAATTGAAGAAAAGTTATAAAACCAGTTAGTGACCTGCCACACAGTGGATCTTGATGTACTAACTTTTGCAAATTTATCCACTATCCTTATTAGTATACTTTTTTTGTTCACTTACTTTTCCTGTAAACACACAGCCACCATCGTTGTTGGTTCCGACGATACTTTACCAACCCTCCCTAATATAATAAATATGACAGGCTTTGGGAAAAGGTATACAAATTTGCTCAACACGAAGTTTTTGCAGCACAGGCAAATATGCAAGTTTAGTTCAAATTATTGAATTTTTTTTTTTTTTTTTTTTTTACCTTTCAATCCATTCTTTCACATCTGGGCAAAGTATGAATTCTGATTTCAATTGACTAGTGATTCAAATAGCCTCTCATATACAAGTCAGCAATTGAATTAAAACAGGAAATGGATGTTTTGAGATCCGTTTTGTTGAATTAATGGTTAAAATAACTCAGCATTCAAAGCATTTATAAGAAGAAAAAATAGTTTTGAACAACATGTAGGGTACCAGCAGGTAGGTAATTTACTGTACTATAGTTTACTGAAAAAAAAAAAAAATTTGTGAGAATATGTAACTTTTCCCAGAGCCTGTCACAAAATATTCTACACAGTGTCATTGTAATTTATTTCACTTACTTTTCTTCAACCATGACAGCACTTAACCGATGCGGCTTAACACGCATGCACACACACACACACATACACACACACACACACACACACACAAGCATTGTTACCGAATCAACCTGTTACTGATGACCCTTTACCAACACAGCTCAGCTTATGAATTAAACATGAATACACGCTGCCGTTGTTGTCTTCACTACTGACTGACGAGGGTATTATTATAATATAGTGAAGTAGAAATAAAGCACCAATGCTGTATGGTGTGTGTAATCACATATTAAGGATCATACATGTAAATTAACCTTTCCTAGAGGCATAATGTGCTGAGTGAGATTATGGACAGCCTCAAACTATGCAAGAGATTTTGACAGGTCTATATACGTAATTCTGCACGGTTGCCATGACTTCTGAACGGTTGCCATGGCATGTACATTGTATTTTGAGTCATTTCCTTGTTTGGTTACTTATAGTGACAAGTTGTTAGATAACGGAGATAACGATGTATGTAAACGGGATATAGGTGTGAGGTAGGGCAGCTGTAACAAGAGGGTATACACGTATATATATGTGTGTGTGTGTGTACAATGTGTTCTGTTCGTAAGTGGCATACAGAATATGAAACATGACCTCTATCTCACTTTTACTTTGAGTGACAAACAAGATAAGGTAGTGATGGTGCTTTCTCTATACCAAAACTTATAGTTCTTCAAGGTCATTAGAAATGGCTATCCTATGCACAAATAATTGAGATATGCTTGAGAAAGAAAGATTTTAATTTTATTTAATGGTAAATTTATTTGGGGTTGTGAATTAGTATTGTACTTCTGTTCATACGTATGTGTGTGTGTATTCTTTAGGTACTGTTGCATATCGACTGAGGTGTGAAGTCAAGGTGTGAAATATGAGTGGCTACTTGGGGGACCTGAGTCCACAGCAGGAGGAAGCTCTGCAGCAGTTGAAGGTCGTCCTACAGGACATCCCAGACAAGCCTGAGGACGGTGATAATTACTACCTGAGGTGGCTTAGGGCCAGGAAGTTTGATGTGGGGAAGGCGGAGACCATGTTCAGAAATGTGAGGACTTGTGTGTGTGTGTGTACGTGTGCGTGCATGTGTGTGTGTGTGCGTGCATGTGTGTGTGCATGTGTGTGTGCGTGCATGTGTGTGTGCATGTGTGTGTGTGTGTGTGTGTGTGTATAGACATGGGGCAAGCATTAAGTGCTTGTATTTGTTAAGCACTCCATTTCAAGTGATTGCAGATGCTTTAAAACACAAGCTGCACTGCAAGTGTGACAATTAAACATTTTAATCATTTGAATTGCTTATAAGCTGCTTTGAAAAAGGTTGTTCATGTCTGGTGTGTGCATGTGTGCACACATTGTGTGTGTGTGTGTGTGTGTGTGTGTGATATGTATGTGTACTGTGTATGTATTGTTTAACAATCATAGGGAACTGAATCCTTGCTTATTCTGCTCATTCTGTTACTTTCTTGGACCTACATAGATATCCATTCCATGTAACATTCCATGTAACATGGACTGGTAATTTGCTTATTTCAGTTTAGTAGTTAAACTTGCTAGAGTATAATTTCAAAAAGCACACAAAAGCAAGAAGTATAACAAGGCAGATTGTTGTTGGATCTTGTAGTTGTTAACCCTCAGCGCGCATGCGCAAGAGGGTTATAGTAGTCGTCCTGTCTGTTTGTCTGTCACACTCTGATTTTGGAGATTACTGACAATTAACCGTTGACTTAGGTATGAACTTACTCAGGACGAAGTTTTAGGACCTTTTATTGTGCTACTTTTTTTTAATTTCGGGCTTATTGTTGAGAAAACGCGAAGCTTTTAACTCTGCACAGGTACCAGCTTTTATGGTAACGCCCCCTAGTGTCACGTCATAATCACGTGAGCAAATAGTTTCTTGCAGCCAGTGGTGTAGTTTGCTTTAAGCTCAGGGAAGTTAACCGAGTTGAAAGAAGTGAAGTTTCGCGTTGAAATGTATATCTGTGAGTGTTTCTGGCTAGTTTAGCTTCTTCTCTTATGAAGACAGATTTCCATGTACCTTTTTCATTGCTCGAGCTATATTGGTGCCTCATTAAAATAGCTAACAGATTGCTCGTTCTTTTGGAAGGAGATTATATTATAATACATAGCTTGGTAGTGTTTAATAGTGCTGAGGGTTCGCACATTTGGTGCTTCATTTTGCCAGTAATGGTTGTTAAATAGCTGTTATAACAATAGTTGTGGTCACTTGTATTCACAAGTTGTGGTGGCTTAGTTTGTTGCAATCAGATATATTATTATTATTTTTTATTTTTATTTTGTAGCACATAGCGTTCAGAAGGAAATACGGGGCAGAGACTATTATGAAAGACTGGAAGCCGACGCCCGTCATGGATGAGTGCATAGCTGGAGGATTCTTCGGAGAAGACAGAGAAGGTCACCCGGTGTGGTACGACAATATGGGCAACTTGGACCCAAGAGGTTTGTATGTGTGTGCTTATGTGTTCTTAGAGTGGTGGGTATCTGGTGTGGAGTGGTTGTGTCCTTGGCTCAGGGCCAGAGGTCCCAGAGTTCAAGCCAGCCCAACTCTGGCAATTTTCCATCTAGTTTTCCATTTGCCTTCCACCAGCCCCACCACTCCACCCAGCTGTGATGGGTACCTGGTATTTGCTGGGGTGCAAATTCAAGGCCTTTTTTCATGAAACAGCAATGGTCCAGGTGGGACTTCGGGTGGGTGTGAGGAAAGACCTGTTCTCTGCGAGTTCCTAGCCTGGCTCCAGGAGCTTTGCTTGCACAGCTCACAGTGCCTGCTTAGTGCACAGGCATCCTGGCTCTGCCAGGTGCGCGTGACCGCCACCAAGAAAATATGCATTTTTTTGCACTTTATGTATTCTTGGAGTGTACTTTTCAGGTTGCATGTTTAATATGTGGAGTGAAACTTTTCTGGCTTTACAAAATGAACCTAATCCATTGAAAATTCAGCTTTTTTTACAAACGCTAGATAGTCAACGTACACACAAGCTGAATTTTTAAATTTATACGACTGTAATTGTTAATTGGTGCTGGAGTATTTTCACTTGGCAACTTTCACACACTTCACCCAATGGCTAGCGGTGATACATCCGTATCTGCATTTTCATTCAAATTCACTAATTTTTGTAACTTGATGAGGTCAGCAGTAGGACTGTCGAAACGTCGTTACTATCATTGTGTGTTTAAAATGTTGATATAAGAGAACAAATATTAATTAGTTTTATTATTATTATTATTAGAGGTTGCAAATAGTGTTATTTTTCTTTACACCTGCAGGTCTATATCGCAGTGTTACAGTGGATGACATCCTCAAACTGAAGTGCCTCCATGCTGAGCAGCTCTCACTAAGGCTCAAGGAGCAGTCAGAAAAAGTGAGTGTTTGTGCATGTGTGTGCATGCTAAGGTATATTAGCTCCACCCATTATATCTTAGTCAGCTCTGCTCATCATTATCAAGTCATGATGAAGTTATTAGGTACAGGGTCATCAAGTCACCAGGACTGTCATGATTACTTGCTATCAAAATAATATTATGTTAAATGAGTATTACTCACCGTAAATATTTTAACCCTCAGCACCCAATTTGTCAGTTAGTCAGTCAGCCTGTCATAAAAATAACGGATCTCGATGACGGTTGCAGGCAGCTTTCAAGTGTTGTAATTAATTACAACACTTACAATTAAAGTCCCTTTGATGTATTAGACTTATTTTCACAATTTAGTTTCCTGTAAGGCTGATAATTTTTGGCCATACATACATAAGCTGGTGTTGAACTTACTATATGTGAGCGGGTCTGGGAAAAGGGACCTTATGGCGCGCAAAAATTGAAATTGAGATATAGGCTCCGGAAGTAAGTCATCGGAAAAATTCTTTCTTTCTCCTATTTTTGTTTTTTTGCAAAATTAGTCTGAGTGACCCTTACTCTACGTCTATGCCAAATTTCAAATGTCAAAACAACTTAAAAGACCCCAAGCGTGCCGTGGAAAGACAAGCTACTTTTTATTCTCTCTCGTTCTCAATTTACAATAAACGGGGGATGGGCGGAGTTTCAAAGAAGCAGCTAAAAAAACGGCATAGCTTTGAGACTATTGCATGCACTCTACAGCTTACCTCTGGCTGAAAATTTACCGCTACAGCGTATAGAGTAGCCAAGGATTCCGACAAGACAGGCCGTGAGACGCTTTGAAAGCTAAAAAGAACTCTACGCAAACTTCGTTAGTCGCCGTTAAAAAGCGGCTGTACGATTTAATTGCGTATGCGGAGTACGCCGTTAAGTATACGGAAACGTTAATTATACCGGAAGTGGAAATTCAATTTATGTTTTCTCGATTTCTAGTTCAATTGCTTTGCTGAATACAGCCCAGTTCAACTGCCAGTTTCTCTGCACGTCGAAGGTTTTACCCTCCAGTATTTTAGCACTAAGTTGAGATAAATTGTAGCTTTTTATTAGCATAAAAAAACTCAATTTTTTTGGTTTGCTCCATAAGGTCCCTTTTCCTAGACCCACTCACATATTATCACGTAATCATATGAAAAAAAAAATGTCTTGCTACCAGTGGAAGTTATGCTCAGTAATTTACCTAGTGCTGAAATTTGAGTTTTTCTGTTAAACTATCAGTGAGTGTTCTTTACTTGCTTAGCTTCTTTGATAAAGACAGCATTTACATCTGTTGTTTTTATGGCACAAGCTAAATTTAGACATAATTGTTGGGTTTTTTTTTGTTCGAAATGTACAGTGAGTTGGCATATGTTATTGGCATCACAATATATCATGACCCCTTTTTTAGAACGCATTTGCAATTTCAAAGAGATCCTACTATTATATTAGTTGATTATAATGTTGTTCTCTATTTCATTTGTATATATTTTATTTAATTGTTTCATAGATGGGCCGAATAATTGAAACGATTACTATCGTCATAGACTTTGAGAAGCTCTCTTTCCAGAGACACTATTACTGGCCAGCCATTGAAATGCTCAAACAGGTCAGGAGCATGCACTGTGTAGCTATGTACATGTGCTTATTGTTGTGTAGATTTTGAGAACATTAATTGTTGAATTAAATAATTGGCATGAAACAGAGCATTTAGTAGATTCTATTGTTTGTAGAGTTAAGTACCAGTAACTTCTCAGCTACATGTAAACTCCAACAATATGGTAAAGGGTCTTCAACATCATAGAGTCTTCAAAGCTTCTTGTGACTTATAAGACTTGCTTACTGCTACAGTCAGTAGCTGCACTTATGGTGCCTATGCCCACATTTAAGGGACCATGTGAGCAAGCAAGATAGCTTAGCTATATTTGAAGGGTACATTCTGAAGAAAGTTTTAGATTGAGTGGCTAAACGAACTTTGAGCTATATCTCTTTGGATAAATTTTTAGTTTCTCACCTCTAGTTTCTTGAGGCCAAGTATAGTGCTTAACACCATACTGAAATAGAAATCCAGTAGCACACAGGAAGTTAGTCAATGTGCAATTGCCATAATATTCAAAGATACCACATTAGTTTATTTTCAAAGGCTCTTATAGTCCACTGTATATACATTGTTAAACGGTAGCAGTTGAAGGAATCCAACTGTATTTGGCGATTGGTGCAGTCTTACAGTGGGTCACATAGTTGGCTCTGTGTTGCTGGTAGATAAAATAAACACTATTCAAACGCTCATCTCTGAAAGCAGCTAAATTGATATGTGCTAGGCTAACCTCCCCCCCCCCCCCCCCCCCCCCCTCCCCCTACTATCATTTATAGCAGGTGTAAAATAAAGGTCGCCCTTTTTATATAAATAGGCAAATAAACATTGTGGAATCTTCACTGAATATTCACCTCACCAGTGGAGATATAGCATATTGATATTTTACTAGAGAAAAAGTTGTCTCATCACCTGTAAGCTTTTAAAAGAGGTATAATACAATAGGTACAATTACAGTATTGTGTCTGGTAGAATATACATCCGCATACATTTAATGCTGTGTGTGTGTGTTTACTAGATCCTTATGTCAGAGGAAGCCAATAATCCTGAACGAGTGTGTAGAATTCTAGTCATCAAAGGTAACATTTCTCCACTTTCTGTGATCCTTTAAACACCCAATATATGGGTGTTTTAGTTTTGACGGAATGTATGAAAATGTTGGGTAGAGTTAGGCACTTATACAAGTCATTGTTCAAACCTGTTGGCCTAAGTTAGCATGCTACTTCAGATTTATTTTGCTCGTTGTTCTGCATTTTGTCTGTCTAAGTGACCAAATCCCAACGAAAGCTTGCCCTTTTTTTCTTAGTTTTCGACAACATGGGTGTGAGATACTGTTCTGTCAATTGATCAATTGTCATTCTCTAGTCTTAACAAGTAATCAAGTTTGAAATAATTTGTGAGAGTCAATCTATTTAGTCATTCATATAAATGTTTTAAAAATGTGTGATGATTTTAGCAAAAAAAAAAATAATAAAAAAATAATAATAATAACATCCTACATTTGTCTTACTAGATATTTTTTAATGTGCCTAGCTCCGTCCATATTCCCAGTGTGCTACAATATCATAAAGCATGTGTTGGATGAAAGAACGAGGAAGAAGGTCATTATATTGGGACACTCTCAGAGTAAGTTCATCGATTCTTAGCTCAATAGACCAGACTGTTTTAGCCCTCAATAGAGACTAGACTGTTTTAGCCCTGTGTGTGTCTGCATGTTAATTTGTATTAAGTTAATTGCATACTGTGAACTGGAGTTACTATGTATACAGCACTGTTAGTCTATTTGACATATGTTAATGCAGAGTGCGTACAGTGCATGCATCAACTATTGGGGATTTTGTTGTAAGAAATCTTTATTTTTCTGTAATGCAATCTTAAAAGTTGGAAAGTTAGGCTATATCTTTTGTTTTGCAAGGAATAGATAAGAATAAAAATAAAAAACCCACAGAAATCAGAAAAATAAGAAGCATATTTATGCATAAATATTTAGGCAGATCACAAGATCCAGTGAAATGATGGTGCGTATAACCGGTAGGTGTGGGTTATGGTCTTGGCGTAAGTCAGCATCTACATTATCTACCTATTTTCTTAATTAATCCAGTGTTCTTTGAATAAAATATGTAGCAATCTGACAACTCTGACTGAAATAATTTAACATGTAGAAAATCACATGTCTCAACATTTACCATACATGTACATGTACATACATAATTTGCAACAACAGCACAAAAAACATGGAGACATTGAAGTTTTAAATTCATGAATTTATTCAAGAAGTTTTTTTTGGAATGTTGAAGTTCTCAAACTGGGTGGGGGTGTCTTGGAGGAAACGAAGGATGACATTCGAAGAAGTAGTGGTCAGGTCCATGAGCAGGGTGACCAGGACTAGTTGTATCTTGATTATGATGAGTCATGCCATGATCCTCATGTGAACCTTGCATGTGATCAGGTATATGTGAAACATTTAGGTGGAAATCACAGTCAAAGGTAAAGTTTGTTCTCTATAACAGAAAATAAGTTCACCATAACAGAGTGACAAAGTGTATTAACTACAGTGATCATTATACCTGTAGAGTACGAGTGAAATTGCCCAAACTATAATAATCTTTGTCCACTTCTGCTTTTACATCAGAGACTTGTGTAGACAGAGCTGCCTGTTGAGTTCCCTGCTGTGTCACCATGTAGATGGACACCAGAGCTATCACTAAACTCACCACAGTCAGGACACTGTTGCAGAGGATGAGAGAGATCACCATCACTTGCCTCTTGTTGTTCTTCTTGAGTGGAGTGATGTGAGCACTGGTCCTGCTCGTAACACCTCTGGTAGCAGACGCTCCGATATCCACGGTAGCTAGGTCATCTGATAAGCTGTCTTTAGTGTAGTAGTAATTTTCAGACCTCATCTGACTGCTCATCTTGAAGCAATTTTTTTCCGTGATTTCTTGGAGCAGTCGTCAGCCCTGGCTTGGTTTGTCTGAGCTTGTGCAGCTGTTGTGCTAATTTATTGATCTTGAGTTTGTTGTGTTTTAGTGTGTGTATGTGTGTTCTTATTGTTATGGTTCTTGTTTATGTTGGTTTTGGGGTGGCCCTGTTTGAATGCTTGTATCATCTGTAGAGAATAGTTCAGAGCACATGATCTCGTTATATTATACAGTGTATTATAGTGTATACAGTGTATTATACCAAATATTATGTGAGGCTGGTGTAATTTGTCTACAGGACTCAGAATTTTCTTTCTTTTAGTTGTAATTCCATTTTATGTCCTTTGACACGTCTTTGTTTACTGTTTAACAGTAAATTTATTAATACCTTTTGAGTAGGAAGCATTTTCTTATAGATACAATTAGCGAAAACTTTATGATACATATAGCAATTTTGTTATATTAAAAAAACAAACAATCAAAATTCAAACAAGGGCTTATAATCCAAGTAATTCTCTGTTCAAAGTCCGTATGGTTATTCCTGTTTTCATTTCACACTATTACATGCCTAATTCTGTTTAGTTTCACCGTAATTAAAGTAACTTTTAGAGTTAATTCTTCATCTTTAACATTTCAAGTGGACTTCAGCAATCTGTTTCAGAAATCTAGATCAGACTTGTAGCAATAACTATAAGAAAGGAGTGGCATAGGAAGAGGGGGGCCTCTGGGGGCTGGAGCCCCCCCCCCCTCCCCCCATATTTTGGGGGCACAATCTAAACGAGGTCATTTCTCACGCGAACACTTTGAAACCACAAAAAAAGATATGCCCTTGGAGCACCCTGTATCAACATCTTCCTACACCACAGGAAAGGTACAAAGGTGAATTTAGTTTTATTGATGATATTTCATGTGTAGATGACTGGCAAGAAGTTCTCCAGCAGTACATCAGTCCCGACCAGATTCCTGCCATGTATGGGGGAACGAGGTATGAGCCAGACGCACAATGCTCCGCCTACATTCATTCTGGAGGAGACGTACCGGAGAAATATTATTTCACTAACCAGAAAGAAGCCAGCAAGGAAGATATGAAGAGGGTCGTTGTAGGCAGAGGGTCTTCACATAAAGTTAGTTGTGTACATGAAATGCAATTTGTAGCAATGAAAGGTAGTTTTGTTGTGATGATTGTTTGGCTTGAAAATCTATCAGTTAGTCCTTTTTTATTTAATAGCTACTGATATTATTATATTTTATTTAAGTAGTTGTATGAATTAACAAAAAATGTTTTACATGAATGGAAATAGTGTCACAATTGAGTTGTTTTTTTTAATTTTCTGAGTAGTGTTGAATTTCTCCATCATTTTATTTACTTTTCTTTTCTTTTTTTTCCAATAGTTAAAATACGAGGTGGCAGAAGTGGGTTCTACAATCCAGTGGGAATTTTTGTCCACTGACTATGATATTTCCTTTGAGGTCAGTATCAAGAGAGCAGCTGAAAAAGAAACCATCGTAAGTTAATTTACACATAGTTATGGGCATAAGCTACTCGTTTTCACTCCGAGTTTCTTTTAATATTTTGTTCCTTAGCATCCTCTCAATCGTTCCAAGAGTCACTTAATTCCTCAGTCTGGCTACCACAAGTGTGAAAATCCTGGCTGTTGTAAGTTTATAAACTTCTATTCACACTCAATTTCTTGAGCTGATAAATCTAGCATTTCATTTTGTGTACTAAAGATACCTGCCTGCCACATGTAGTGTTATGTGCATGCTCAGTTCTTTTATTCACAAATATGTATGCCATTAGCTTCTTGCCATGTACTGACATTATTATAGATACATATCATTTCATATACCCATCTAGTTAATAAATGTTAACAATAGGATGTATAATACTTATTACATGAGTCAGAGTATGATATGATGAAGTAAATTGAAGAAGCGAGCGAGCCTTAAACCACACTATTGTTAAACGATTGATTCTAACTACTAACACTCAAGCTACTAAAATAAAGTCAAGTTTTTAAATTACGTATATACGGTAAAAGGGGATTCAATGCCATAGTAACCGTTCCCGCAACTGTTTGAATTGAAAAAGAAGCAACAAAATCAAGTCACGTTATTTAAACTTTTTCTTTGTGTAGTAGTTGTAACGCACAATACTTTCACACAACTGAACATACCTACGCAAGACTTACCTTCGTGGTTAGTCTAGTGGACAATGCATTTTCAAGTAAATACTGTTGTGTAGGGCTTATATCTGTGACAAATAGCGTATAAACTTACCACCGCCACTAAGTCAAATAGAAATGGAGTTCTTGAGTTTTAACTGCACCCGCAAAAGAATTCAAAGCGGTAAACAATTCAATTTCTAGGGTGATATGGGTAATAATCGCTAAACTGGAGGATTCTGTTTAGTGAAGGGGACGGGGTTGAACACGGAGCGAACACAAAAATACGTGAGGGTCAAAGTACAAAATGACATACGTACGTCCAAACGTATATATAACAAACAAACATCCCCGATTTTCAATTGTATTACCCCTGAGAGTATCTCGCTCGCCAACTATGGTATAAAATAGTTAAATCATATTAACTCTCATAGATAACTGCCCTCTACTAAGGGTAGCAAGCAATAATTTCTCAAACCCATTATTTATCTATTAGCTTCATGTATGTACAATGTATAACTACGAATTAATTTTTCAGCAATTATCTGCTTTTAGTTACAGACAAAATGTTAGTTCAGCAGATTATTTATGCTGGATTTTTTTCAATAGATATCCTCAAATTTGACAATTCGTATTCATGGACTCGCTCTAAGGAAGTGTTTTACAGTGTGAAGATTCTCCCACCTAACGTGGTTCCTGAAGTGCATGAGGAGCTATCACTTCTGGAGAATGGAGAGGAAAATGGAGAAGAAAATGGAGAACTCAGTAATGGCCGAGAAAATGGAAAACTCAGAAATGGCCGAGAAAATGGAGAAGAAGAGGAAGATGAATTCTATGAATGCAGTGAAGATAGTGGGAAGACTAACACTCAGCTGAAAGCTAGTTGAGGCTTGTCATTGGTTTAAATTTTGCACTTTCGAAATGTATTTTGTTTATATTTTTTTAATGTATCAAATTGCACCATATATTTATTGTCGATCACTTTTGATTACTAATTTTCTTTCGTAATAACTAATGTGATTTTTACTATTGTCTCAATAAGGAAGGAACATGTAATGGTTTACATCACAAGGTGGATGTTGGTATGGAATCTACACACTAGTGTTGTTTTAGTTAACTAAAACCAAAACCCCTTAGTTTTGGGGTATTTTACTCTTGGTAAGAATAACTAAAACTAAGCTGTAGAGAACATGAAAAACTAAAACTAAATATTTTAGAAGACAGTAAATTCGATAATAACTAAAACTACCAGTAGAGTGGATGACAAAAACTAAAACTAAGAAAATTTTGTTGTAAACAATTCACCTTGAATTATGTCAGGGATGAAAGGTATAAATTTTCATCAAGTAAATAATATTCTCTAATCTATATAAAAGATACCATACTTTCTTTATAATATCTAAGATTTCATAGAAATATGCTCTTTTTTTAATTTTAAGTTTATTTCGGGAAAACTATCTGTAACTTTCTTTAAGGAGTCGTATTATTGAATAATTTGATTGACAGCATAAATTAACTAAAACTAGTCAGTTGATAGTAATAACTAACTAAATCTTCTACATGATATTGAAGAAAAACTAAAAATAACTAAATCTTCAGGAAGAAAAAACTAAAACTAAGCATTCAAGATATTTTTTTAGTATGAATAACTAAAACTAAGAAAATCTGGAATTTCTAAACCAAAACAACACTGCTAGCTATACACCACACCAAGGGCAAGGCCCCACGATAATGTGTATCCCAACAAAGTGGTGCAACCCACTTGGTACCATGGCTCTTGCACAACAGCATAATAATTTGGACTAACTGTAGCTAGACTCCAACTCCTCAGAGTCCTGTCCAATTGGTGGCAACCATCAGCCTCTCCAGTCATCTCGCTCCACAGCTCCAGTCAAAGACAGTAGAGCTTAAAAAAACTCTGTCCCAAAAATACATAAAACAGCTACACATGCTAGGGGCTAGACCTGGGAGAAAAAAATGTTCAATTCCTAAGGTCAGTATAAATGTTCACCACAAACTGAGCAATCTGATTAAATGGTGTGAACAAACCATGGTATATACAATTTATTTATCTGTTTCCAATTAACACCTTGGAAAACATTAGCTAAATCCAAAACAACCACCACATAGCTAATGAAACTATTTCTGTTATACCAATTTGATTTTTGAGTGGGTGGGAAATTGCAGATAATAGCCTTCAGTTCGGTTGGCAAATGGCTGTTACTATTACCAAGTTCTGACTGATGATTGACATGTAGTTCTGCACCTTCTGAACATACACTAACAGATGACCCTTTACCACATCTAGGTATTACAGGTCTAGGTATTCTGTTATCCCAGTTTAATGTGCCAGTAAACTTCATTCAAATAGTTTTACTTGCAGTACAATCAAATTGAATACCCAAATTCTGTTAAACTGTCTTGAGAAATGGTTCAATTTGTCACATTTATCGGACATAGCTATGCCTTGTAGGATAGGACGTTGGAAATGTGACAGTTACATATATTTATAGCTAAAGCTATGTTTTGGATAGATGGTACATGGGCTACAATTTGTACTTTATTTAGATATGAAATGATGTCGAGTAATATGTACAGCATAAAGTAGTACTCTAAAGTGACAGAATTTTTAGATAGAGACCATCTAGGATACACATAATATAATTGTACCACAAAAAATTCAGTGTTCATTATGATTGACATTTACTGAATGTATAGGTGTACTTGCTCCACTAATATGTCCTCATTGAAACGATCTTCATCCATACAGATACGCAGCTCTATGTTACTATTAATGCTGTATTTAAATTCCTTTTTGAACCACGGACTTCTAGTTCCCGTACACCCACTGGGGAATGTTCCACATCCTTTGCCATCCCATAAAGGATTATCAGTATAGTATTGTCCAGTTATATATCTACTACCAGAATTCACTCCTGTCTCACAGAAATAGTCGTCTCCCACAAATAATGGAATAGTACCTTGGAATATATTAGATCCACAGCGACAACCTTGTGCAAGATTTTTGTGAAATCCATCTGGCATTGCTGCAAATGTCCATATGTGATGTCTGGGAGAGTTGTAGCTCAGAAGAACACCATCAGCATAGCAATTGTTTGCAGTGAAGCTACGATGAACATAATAAGGCTTAAATGCATCAGTAGTGCTTTTCTGATACCCTATCACTTTACCACATACTTTACTATAGGGCTGCTCATAGGTAGAAAACCAGGTGCTGGAACTGCCAACTTCTACTGTTTTGCGACAGGATCTCTTTGGTGATGTGACTGTTTCCAGTCCACTAGGACACTTGTGACTGGGTGTGGTCATGTCTACATTAGCTACTCTAGTCCACACTCCTCCTCCACAGTCTGTGTTGTTCATGTCACAATAGACTCGATACGGATGACTACCCACTTGTATCCAATAGAGTCCAGATTCAGCCTCAGGTCTTAAGTTGTCTATCTGTTGGCAAGAGGTAGCAGCATACAGAGGAAGCTCACCCAAGTAGTCAAGTCCAGGGGCCATTTTTTCTTTTATATCCTTTAAAGATGCTGCGATATCACTGCAGTCCTTGAGGGAGCAGGTGTGTTCATGACCACTAACATTGTTTAAGTAAGGTAGTAAAATTAACACCACTGCAGTGCTTAAATGTAATGAATTCATATTCTTTCCAAAATTATGAGAGTATATAATCTGAATGGAAATCAGGGAATCTAAATCAGTACTTTTATTTCAAATTAAGCCATATATGTGTTGTCGTGGTTAATATCATTACAATTATGAGGTTTCCTGGTGCAGAGCTGGCCTACCACACACTGTCCTGCAACAACTATTCTTTGTGTTTTTTCAATAGATCTTTGTTGTAGTAACAATAGCCCTTTGTGTGACCACCTATTACTTAGTTAATTTTTTTGACTCAGTTTTGTCAATTCACTATCAGTAGGTTCTTCCTCTATCATTAGTTTTGTCAATCTTGCCTATGCCTTGTGCACATTACTTATGTGACTAGTTTAACTCAATGTGATCAAACTAACTAAATTCAAAGTGACTATGGGTTAGAGCTCCTCCAGTTGACTAACTCAATTTCTGTCCATTCTAGCAATTCACATTCAGCAGAGCACTTTGTTGACTAGTTGATAGCTGGTTTCTGTAAGAACAGATATTGTTCGTATATTGTTGAACAACCACAGAGTAATGTCCAAGTGAAACAGAAGCAAGGAGAGAGACTTATATTGTAGCTATTAATCGTATGTTTATTAGCTGTATGCCATTAATTGTGTTGTATTAACACAATATGGATACATCATTCATATACTTAAAACTAGTTTATAGGAAAACTCTTATTAAAGGTTAACCATACGATTATATATATATATATATATAATGTACAACGTAGTAGCCATGATAACATGAGCCATGGACTAAAAATATTATTCCCCGGAATTATAACCTTCCAATTCTCCTGTGAAAAAAACAAGAACAACATACCATTGTACCACAAAAAGTTTAAAGTGTATGCAGAAGAATTTTTTTGACAAAATAGACAGTGGTATAAAGTGATATATAATCATGGTCCTTTAAGCTATGAAGTAAAATCTATTCCTATTTTACTTGGACAAATGTATCCCAGCCTAATGTAGACTAACACTGAGAATTATTTATTGGAGTATATAGTCCTGTCTTGCGAACCTCGCTGGATATGATCGCTCTATCACCACTGTTTTTGTTTGAAGGTGGTGAAAACTGAATGAAATTCACTTCTTGTTGTCGGTATTTTGGAGTGACCCTTTTGGTGCAATACTAGACATATTATTCTCCTCAAAGCAACAACGTCCTTTGACCCAGTCAAAAGTGTCGTGGTGGACTTCAGATACAGTCCTAGAAAACGTATATGGACATTTACTGCAATGCAATACTACTAATACATATTCCAAAGTTATGGATCAGCTTGGAAATTGGAGATACTCTTGTGTTTCCTGCATCTTTGTAGTCCTGAATCCACAGTAGAATCAATAAACTTCTCCAGAAGACTTAAGCTATCATTGCAGCATAACTCAAAGTATCAAAATAATCATGAATTATAGTTCTTGTTATAAAATTTTATATGAGAATATTTGATAAACTTGAAGTGTTTTGTAGCAAGGTTTATTTTATAAATTTTATATTGTAACCACACTTGTAGATATGCTGTACAAATAGCTATACTACATTACAAACCTGAGATGCAATGATAGATAACTGGTAGATTCAGGTATGCAGCTGTAGGCAGATAGTTATTACCCCCTTTCTTGTACGCAGAATTGCGTATTTGGCCTTTCGGGGAGGTGTAGCCCCTTTTATTTTTATTTATTTTTGTACCATTTCTTGCTTTGCCTTTGTAATTAAAAAATACCTCAAACGTCATCATTTGGAGACCCTTACCTTTCGGGGACAAAATACCGAGGTACGCAAAATTGCGTATTTGGCCAGTAATCGGTTAAGTGAAAGCCCTAAAGGGTTAAGCATGCTAAAAACGTGTATTCTAACATTGCATCTAACTTAAATATAAAGAAAAGCCTTAAAGGATTTCTTGGGGCCAGTTACAGGGAAGAATAAAGAAAAAGGAAAGATTATCAACTTGTTTCTTTTTTGTATTATACCATCCTGCTTTGTGTGTGACTGAACATTTTAAGAGCTCTTGCACAGAGTGGCCATGTGTAAGTGCTGATGAAAGAGAACTATCTAAAGGAAAGGTAATAGTCTAAATATTAATGCACTTGGTTCTCCTTGTTTACAGATCATGACACAGGTTTTCTATTTCAATATCTACATTAACCCACATAACATATAGTGTGAATTTTAGCTCAAATAATTGTTTTAATTATATTATTCTCCTACAGTTAGTTATTGATTTTTTAGATATGGCCGAGAAGTAGCTCGACAATGGTGTGTATTTCATGAAAAATTCATTAGCTAATTCGGTAGGTAAAGTGTTGTTGGTAAGTTAGTAAGTCAATAATGGGTTGGCAAAACATTGTTATTATGTACTTGGGTCAAGATAAATGAGAAAATGACGACGACAATATGTGTATTCATAAGCTGAGGCTTGTTGGTAAAGTGTTATCAGTGGCGACGATCATGAATAAAGATAAGTCAGTTGGTAAAGCATCAACACAATGGTTGTGTGTGTGTTATGAATACATGGGTTAAGTGAAAAAAACAACTGATATAGCTAAGCCAAATAGTATAGGATAACTACGAGTAATAATACCTTATAGCTACTATGGCATTGCTAATTTGCTTAAGTCTGTATATCAAGCACAACTTGGTGGGGTACTTGCTCGTAATAACAATTGTCGTAACAGTCCAATATGGGTGACTTAGTTTGCTTTGTTGACGAGGTCTAGATACATGTTAATCTCTTCTGAGATTCTTATAATATGCAGGACTTAATGTGGTGTCTTTGCTGGCTCTGATTATTGGACTAAGCAGTAGGGTCCCAGTTAACTTGCTGCAAAGTTCAAATGCCTGTTGGTTTAAGAGTCCAAAGACATAAATTCTGTTGGAAGTGTGAGTCCAGAAGCCCTGGCTAGCATGACAGTCAAATGAGGTAAAAATGTGCTATTAGTGGGTTTTTAATAAAATACTTTGGAAGACACATCATGTAACATTTAGGCAGATTTTCCAATGTTTTCTTTATGGATTATAGAAATCATTCAAGTTATTTGGTTATGTCATAGTAGAAGACAGTAAACAAATTGATAATACTACTGGATACCAATGTCAAGATTATTTCCCATTTACTATGAAACATATATTAGAAAAGCTTGACGAAAAGGAAAAGCTTTCACAATTGTCTGCCTAACACTGTGTAGGTGTAACACAATAAGATTTCCGTAGGGTGTATCCGTAGACATTGTACAATGTATTTCCACTGATAAGCTATCTTCATTTACCCACACACTTATTTGTTACTCAATATACGTATGAATTCTTTTGGTTCATCTAGCTGTTCTAATTTTAACAACTGCTTACTGCTAATTTTCTTTACACCAGGTACAAATGTGGCTCATGGCTTTGAAGACAGAACAACCCATGCAGACTATCAACAAAGAAAGCAAGATCCTAAGTCTCTGTATATTTCAGGTAATTATGATTGCTGTCTTGTTTGAGAAGTGGTAGGTACCAGAAACTTTAAAATACAAACTTTAGCTCTATGTGAATCCAAAGTATGGTTTCTTCTATAAAGCTTTTGCCTAATTTACTTTTTACAAACACTACAACTTTCAGTGATCTTCAAGTTCTGCCACACAAGGCTAGAAAATTTAACATGTTTTAAGAATAGAAAATATTGGTATTTTAAGACTGAGTGCACAAATTCCTGCATTTAGTTTGCTATACTTAAATATTTACTTATGAATTTAATTCTTTTGTTTCGGTATTATCATGAAACATTTACTAGATCATCACTGCTATAAATGACCTTTACCATACCAGCAAATAGAGTCGGAAAGGAAGCTCATGGGCTGATAGAGGTGACTCCCTTCCTAAATTTTAATGTAATTCATTGAAATGACAGCTTTCTTTTTGCATGATTAATAATTCATGTCTGAATAATAAGTATTCTTATTAATCAGTTCAGAAAACATGGTCTTCTTCCCTCGGGAGTTGTACAAGGCACCCACTTCAAGCAATATTTCCACAAGTACACACAGTTTAAGTTCGAGATGGCTTGATGGACGACCTTAATAGCTCATCACAGTTACATTCTGTAGAATACTTAGGTCTCAAACAAAGCTTGTCCACATGAAAGTCAAAATCAGTTGTTTAAGCTTTTGTGGGTAACGCCCCCTAGTATCACGTCATAATCATGTGAGCAAATAATTTCTTGCAGCCAGCAGTGCACTTTGCTTGTTCTTTTGGAAGGAGATTATATTATAATAACTAGGTAGTGTTTAATAGCGCTGAGGGTTCGCACCTTAGGTGCTTCATTTACATAGCACTTAGCATTATTAGCGGAATTTGTTGATATAAACCAACCTCAATGGTTCCAATTCTGCCATTAGTTTGGTGATATGACACTTTATCAGGAGAATCAATTCTTCTCTATTTTACCCAAAGAAGCCAAATGATCGCTGTAAATTGTCAACTGGGAAAATAAACTAAATTAAAATTTTAACTTAAACATGTAGTAGAATAACAAGTGTCCGATGTTTTGACTCTGATGAGTCTTCTTCGGTGATCAATGTTTACTTTCCAAAAACTTATTACTATAGAGGAGCAGTAAATTATGGCATTACCAACTGAGATTTTTTTAATGGTACTGGTTATTATGGTAAGCAGCTTATTTGTATGGGTTTTACAAATGGAATTGTATTCATGAGTAATTATAATGTAATTTAATGTTTAATCGTGATAAAATGTGCAATTATATGTGAATGATTTGGCTCCCCCTTACCCTCCCACCGAGTTCCTCTAAACAATCCCCTCTGGTCCAACACTTCTATTACCTCTCCTTAGCCAGCACATGTTAATATAACCTAAAAATGGAATACATTATTAAATCACAACATAAATAGGCTGGTTGCATCATGATTTGTATTCACATTAGTCTTAGCTCATGATTTTGTGAACTGTTTCCACACGCATCATAGCCTGGCCGGTGGAACTTCAATATAACTTTAAATCACAAACTCAGCTCCATGTATACTGCAGCAACGAAATATGGAACTGCTGTTGGGATAAATTATTAATTGGGAAAGACGTATGCCATGCAGACTATAATTCCACACTGCAAAGTGGATTGATGAAATATTCCTGCCACTTTAGTGATTTGGCATTAGTGATTTGGCATTAGCTATTGTATGTCCGAGTTACTATTTGTATGAGCTGCTCGCCTATTTAAGATCAGCTTTATTTTTTTAATACGTTTGGTTTTAAATAATAATCTTCTTTCATTCAATTATTTTTAATATAGTTAGCTTAGCACAAAACATAGTATAATACACATACAATTTTGCAAATCTTTCTAATTGTTAATGATAAATTGTATTTGACATTTACTGAATGTATATGTGTATCTGTTCCACTAGTACATCCTCATCAGCACGATTTTGGTCCATACAGATACGTAACTCTATGTTGCTATTAATGCTGTAGGAAAATTCTTTCTTGAACCATGGACTTCTAGTTCCCTCACATCCCTTAGGGAATGTCCCACACCCTTTGCCATCCCATAGAGCATTTTCAGTATGATATTGTCCATAAATAACATAACTACCTGAAGTCACTCCAGTCTCACAAAAATAGTCTTGTCCCACAAATAATGGAATAGTACCTTGGAAAATATTAGATCCACAGCGACAACCATGTGCAAGATTTTTGCGAAATCCATCTGGCATTGCTGCAAATGTCCATATGTGTTGTCTGGGAGAGTTGTAGCTCAGAAGAACACCATCTGCATAGCAATTGTTTGCAGTGAAGCTACGGTTAACATAATAAGGCTTAAATGCATCAGGAGTGCTTTTCTGATAGCCTATCACTTTACCACATACTTTACTATAGGGCTGCTCATAGGTAGAAAACCAGGTGCTGGAATTGCCAACTTCTACTGTTTTGCGACAGGATCTCTTTGGTGATGTGACTGCTTCCAGTCCACTAGGACACTTGTGACTGGGTGTGGTCATGTCTACATTAGCTACTCTAGTCCACACTCCTCCTCCACAGTCTGTGTTGTTCATGTCACAGTAGACTCGATACGGACGACTACCTACTTGTATCCAATAGAGTCCAGATTCAGCCTCAGGTCTTAAGTTGTCTATCTGTTGGCAAGAGGTAGCAGCATACAGAGGAAGCTCACCCAAGTAGTCCAGTCCAGGGGCCATTTTTTCTTTTATATCCTTTAAAGATGCTGCAATGTCACTGCAGTCCTTGAGGGAGCAGGTGTCTTCATGAGCACTAGCATTATTAAAGAAAGTTGTAATGATTACAATGACTGTAATCAGTGTTTGTGGATTCATATTTTATCATATATTTGTATATGAAATCTAGATGAAATATTTGGAAAAGTTCTTTTATAGTAAGCGATCAAATGAAATATAATTGCAGTGACCGCAAATTATATTACACTGTCTAGGGCTATACACTTAGGCAGATGTTTCATTGATTTGATTATTGCTGCCAGAAACCAATTCATGCTAGAGGAGGAAGTTGAGGGTACAGTGTACATCCTATAATAATAATAATAAAATTAATCGGAATTATAATATTATGTTATGGGCACATGTAATGTTATTTGATATTGAGTAGCTAGAGAAATAGAATAAGTGATTTTACCACTACATAGCTAATACATTACATTAGTTTGCTTATGCTTCAGCTCTATGATTAAGCAGATGTATCAAACTGCTTGATTTATGGGTTATACCAGAAGCCAATTTGAAATGAATAAAAATCACTAAGCAAAACTGGTAATTGGTGTGATACGACAGATGTTGATGGGATTCTGACTCATCCTGAAGTAATTCATTTAGTTCTTCAGCCAAACTGCTATGGCCACACACAATAACAACAACAGGGAACATAATAGAGTTATGAGTTAATCCAGATGTTTTGTGCTTACTTTTCAGCAAATTTGAATTTGTTTAATGTTCCATGCAAGGCTTCAATGAAACAGCTTTTAATACACCAGGTAGATAATTGTGTACTCTTTCTGAGTTAGTGAAGTCTAGAATTGAAGGGCATATATGAATATATAGCTGCTGAATGTGTAAAGTTATTTGATGCAATAACCTACTTATAAACATTTCCAGGGAATTCTATACTCTTTCTAAGTGAGTTTGGTACTGTATGGCATGTATTAACGTCTTTTAGCAAAATACAAGCATATTTTCTGAATGTAGTGTCAATTCCAGTAGGTAGCTAAATAGCACAAGAAAAATAATTTTTTTACTCCAGATTTTTCCTTAAAAATTTAATTTTACTCATTTTTGAATCCACCTATATTCATCCATTCGCCAGTCTAACGTAATATAAACAAGTAAAAATTAGCTTACCTTGTTAGCACCTTTGTAAGTGCAAATTGAGAAACATTCTCCACTTTCAGGTCTCATACATTTAGACAGATGTTGCAATCCTTTTATTATTAATTATACAAGAAGTCAAATCATGCTGGAGGGAAAATTTAAGATATAGTGTAGAGTCTATGAACAACTTAATTGAATTAATATATTACTATGTTAAGGACACTTGCGAGGTTAGAGTCTGGAGTAAGGGATTTTACTACTACATGAGAAAATAATAAGTCTTTTATGTTTCAGCTTATGATCAAGCAGATATTTAAACTAACTAGTGGTGCGTTCGAATAGCGCAAATGCATGGCGAGCGAGTAAATATATGAGTATAGGTAAAGATAATTTGTGAAGGAAATCGCTAAATAATAGCAATGATTAGGCATGAAGAGTTAACAATAACAGAATTACCTAATAAACTTCGAACGCAGTGGCAAAGAAGCGCAGCTTGACAATTTGCCATTCAGTCTTTCGCCAAGAAGAGAGTAGCTATAAACTTTTTGGTTGAAACTTAGTTGATTCTCCGTGCTCGTTAATTGAAAAATACCGGAACTGTAAACGCTTTACCTAACTTACGTAATTAGAAGCGCGGGCGAAATTTTTTGACGTACGCATACATACCTACATATATATATATATATATCTGAAATCTCAATTGAACACGACTGATAGTCAGCTTCGCTCGCTTCGCTCGCTCGCTGAATTATACCAGAAACCATTCATGCTTTATAGTAAGTTGAGATTATGGTGTATATCCTGTTTAATGGAATTAATAGGCATTTCTATGTTATAGTCTAGCCAAAGTTAGTAAAAAGCTTGAGACTTCGTAATGATATTTAGGCAATCATGCACAAGTTATGATATACACACTAACTATAATATGTAGTTATAAATGTGACATGTGGAAATATAGTGGCTACTACTTTTGCCTTTACCTCTTTTAAGACTACATGCATCAGAAGAAGAAATCAATGGCACCAAGTCATAAAGGAGACTACGATGGTTTATTGCTTTTGTTTTTCTTTTTAAAGTGTAGGTTACAGTGTCTAAGAGTTACAAAACAAATTTGAGATTTTTCATGCCATTAGATTTTTTCAATATTTTGACTTAAATGTTGCCTATTTATTTGCTTTCTGCTTACTTAATCATAATTCCTGAATTGGGTGTGGTTTGTGTGATGTCATGTTGAGAACAGCTATTCAGAGCTACTGACTTCACTATCATAGACTCACTAGTACTAGTGCTGGCCTTGTCAGATCATGAACTAATTAGAATTTTTATGGTTTCTACAGTAATACTACTACTGGCCAGAGTACATGTAGCAGTTTTCAGCGTGACATCACACATACACACCCAATTCAGGAAATACGTTTTCAGGAAGCAGGAAGGAAATTAATAAAGCAAACTTTAACATTTTCTTACCCTTGCGTGTATGCCATAATGATGAGTTTTTGTTGAATGTTATTCTACTTTGCTATTTACTCACCTTACCACGTGAACTACTGTCAATTCTTTCCGTGAAATTCCTGAGAGGTACGCGAGATAAGATTCTGGATCCAGTATACATTGCAAATGAATGGCTAGATTGGCTTTCATGGTAGAGAATGATCCACAGGAATGACTAGTGGAAGTTATACCTGTTTCAAAAGTTCCTCTCGTTGATACTTTGATAAGCATGTCACCTGAGCAGCAAGTTGGGCATTGCTGTCTCTTCCACTCAAGAAGTCTCTCACACTATCTAGCACTCCTGTTCCCTCTTCAAAGTTCTGGCACTTGCACTGGAAGAAGGAACTCTGCTACTTGACACTTGCATTAAAGTAAGGGGCTATCAAAATGATGGGATAAAAAATGTAATATGTTTTATCAAGGTAAAGAAATAATTCCAAGTTCTGTCTGAAGTACTCTAATTATTTTTTGTTGAACCAATATGATGAAAAATAACCAGAAAACAGTTTCATGTTATTGTTGTAAAAATGTAAGATTCAATTTAGTATATTAACATGGTAGTCCAACAAGAAACAGCTAGCAAATAGAATAACAATGTAATTGCAGCAAAATATCTACAGTATTCATTACAATTGACATTTACTGAATGTATAAGTGTATTTGTTCCACCAATACATCTTCATTATGACGATCAGAATCCATGCAGATACGTAGCTCTATATTACTATTAATGCTGTACGTATATTCCTTTTTGAACCACGGACTTCTAGTTCCCATACAGCCATCAGGAAATTTTCCAAATCCTTGGCCATCCCAAAGAGCATTTTCCATATAGTATTGTCCAGATGTATACCGACTGCCTGAATTCACTCCTGTTTCACAAAAATAATCTTCTCCTACAAATTCTGGAATAGCACCTTGGAAAGAAAGAGGTTCACAACGACAACCGTACAATGTATTTTTATGAAATTCATCTGGCATTGCTGCAAATGTCCATATGTGTTGTTTGGGGGAGTTGTAGCTTAGAAGCACACCATCTGCATAGCAATTGTCTGCAGTATAGTGACGATGATTGTAATAGGGTTGAAAGGCATCAGTAGTGCTTCTCTGATAGCCTATCACTTTACCACATACTTTACTATAGGGCTGCTCATAGGTAGAAAAGAAGGTGCTGGAACTGCCAACTTCTACTGTTTTGCGACAGGATCTCTTTGGTGATGTGACTGTCTCCAGTCCACTGGGACACTTGTGACTGGGTGTGGTCATGTCTACATTAGCTACTCTAGTCCACACTCCTCCTCCACAGTCTGTGTTGTTCATGTCACAATAGACTCGATACGGATGACTGCCCACTTGTATCCAATAGAGTCCAGATTCAGCCTCAGGTCTTAAGTTGTCTATCTGTTGGCAAGAGGTAGCAGCATACAGAGGCAGCTCACCCAAGTAGTCCAGTCCAGGAGCCATTTTTTCTTTTATATCCTTTAAAGAAGCTGCAATATCACTGCAGTCCTTGAGGGAGCAGGTGTCTTCATGAGCACTAGCATTAAGGCAGTAAAATTAACACCACTGCAGTGCTTAAATGTAATGGATTCATATTCTATCCAAAATTATGAGAGTATATAATCTGAATGGAAAATCAGGGAATCAAAATGTGTACTTTTATATTAAATTAAGCCATATATTATGTGTTGTCATGGTTAATATCATTACAATTATGAGGTTTCCTGGTGGAGAGCTGGCCTACCACACACTGTCCTGCAACAATTATTCTTTGTGTTTTTTCAATAGATCTTTGTTGTAGTAGTGAGGAACTGGCCTAGCCTGCTTAGGGATTCTGCCACTGAGCCCGGCTAGGTTTTTTAGGTAGATGCTGCCACCAGGCCCTCAGTGGCAGAAGTAATCGTCTCTGTGTACAGTGCTTCCAACTTAAAGAGTGGATTTTTTGAAACTACTGTATAGACCCTCACTACAGTCATTTAACATACACATACCTTTTCTTCATCATCCCAATAATGTTTACAATAGTAAAACTGCCTGTTTAGAGAATGGAAAACGGAGAACAGAACTTTTCTCATTCACTCTAATGCATTTTACGCCATTTTTTTTGACGTCAAGATTTTGCGGTAGTTCGTCATTAAGCGTAACTAGTTAACGAGCTAAGGTCGAACGGTTATTTCCCTGAGCGGTAAGACGGGACTTTCCCTAACTGCAATCGGCTGTACGGATTCTCATCGTTCTACTAGCAGCAGTAAACGAAGTCGAAATCAGTCATAGAATTGTTGGCTGGTATATTACTAACTTGGAGCCAAGCCTATCCAAGAGGTCATCTTTTTCAAGAGCTGAAGAAAAGCTGAAGGAGTTTAATACTCCCAAGGCTCCAAGCATTCGGTATTCTGACAACATCAGGGCGATGCAGTTGGAGTCCTACGGGTTGTGCAGCTCCAGATGGAAGCTAAAACGCTGGCCGCGATAGGCAGTAACGCCGTAAAACTTGATACCGGCTAGGGCGGCCTGAGATACAACCGTAGCTAAATCAGCCATACCCGTGCAACAATTAGCGGTAAACTGGCGCCCTTGCACAAATACGCATGCGCTGTTTTGTGACGTCGCGTTTACGTGTACTATAGCCCACAATCCGCTGTAAACGTCATCATTTGATGACCCTTACCGTGTATAATTTTTTTTTTGGTGAAAAACAGCCACAATTTACTTAATTTTCAAAGTAGAGCTACCAAAGTTATACATAATAATTTTAAGGCAATTTTACATCATGTGTCAAAATTTTAGAGATATAACTCAATAAATTCAAAAATCCTGGCTTAAACACTTTTTTCTTAAAATTTTAAATATTTCGAGATTCAAATTTCGTGTGCCCACAAAATTAGGCTCAAATGAAACTTCAGGTATTAAAGTATCAGTATACCAAGTTATAGAGATAAGGACAAATAATTTCTCTTTTTTCAGCTTAAACACTTCCAAATTCACTGTCTTGAAGCTCCCAGTTCCATCACCTATAACCACAAAAATAACCACAAACCCACAAAATTGTTTTGTCTGTATGTTAATATGACATTAATGTATAATAATACAAATTTTTAGCTTTCTATTACACATACTTGAGAAATTATAGCAGAATTAGCAACCTTAACCAAAAAGCTAAAAAATCCACTCTTTAAGCTGGAAGCACTGTATATAGTTCAGTGGGAGCTACCATGTTATGATTTCCACACCCCCAGGACAAGTCGGTTGATGTTTTAATTCAACACTTAAACAAGGATGATACACAACGGAACGAAATAGAAATAATGACGGACTGAAAGACTGAACACTGGACTAAACTCATCATGTGTACCAGCCTTATACGATAGGCCTGGACACGCCCACAATAGAATAGGTATGTTCATGAGCACTGCATGGCTTTGTTCAAGTAAGCTAGAATGTAAAATGCTACTGGTGTTACTGTTAATAGATTCATATATAATCTGTCACAAATTATGAGGGCATAAAATCTGAATGGAATATCAAAATAATTAGTCCTTCATTTGAAAGTAAGCCATATATGTGCTGTCATTGTTAATATGATTGTGAGGTTTCTTGGAGTAGGACCACTTACCACACACTGTCCTGTAACAATTTTTCTTTGTTCTTTCAATAGTTCTTTGTCATAACAACAACAGTGCCTTATGTGAACAACACTTATAGTTGACTTGCCCATAGGGGCTTGGATATGTGAGGATTCACTGTAGAGTATATACTACTGCATTCAAGTGAAACTTTGATTTTATGTAGAAAGTTGTGTGACAGTCAAATAGTCATTACTTTGAAATTTGGTGTGAAATGGCGGAGAGGGGACGGGTAGGGGAATCGGGGGTTGGTAGGGGGTGGGAAGAAGGGAAGGGGAACTGGGTGGGAGGAGAGGGGACTTATCAGTACGTAGACTTGATATTTCATGCAACTTTCAGTAACTAGAAAATATAGCAGTTCAGTAAGTTTCAGTAAAAGCAGAAATATTAACTAAAATTTTATATTAGAAATTTTCTAGAAGAACCTTTCCAAAACTCCATTTCTACAATTATTATTTATAATGCAAGGAACGATTTAAGACTCCAATATTTATGTATCGACTAATCATTAGATTACTTTTAGCACATTTATTAATTTCAATTCACTAGTGAAAGTATTTTTTATCTTAATCATACCAGTGTAACTGTTCATTATACTTGTGCATATTAAGTAATTTCTTATTATCATTCTGCACATTCTGCTGCATTAAACTTATGCATCTTGATGTTGTATATGTTGTCCTTCTTTATTGTTATTTTTGGGTAATTGTTGCTCATGTGCCACGAGTTGGTGTTAAAAATTGGCCTAGATGAAGTAGTGAGAAGACTTATACTAAGTTCTTAAGTAATGTGCTAATAATAGAATGACTAATATTATTTGTCCCCTTATTATCATTGATAGTAATGACATCAGTGTTACATCATATAGAGACAATTAATTCCTTATTTAGAGGTCTTCTATAAAAGAGATCGTAGTACATGTTTTTTCCGAGTGGAGTTTATGAAGTTTGCCAATTTCTGCTGTTAATTATGAATTATATAATAGTTATTGTTGCTATTGCAGGTTTTGCTATTGTTGATGCTTACAATGACACTCAGTGCCACTTGTCATGCAGTGATAAGGCATGCAATCTAATGGCAGCATCTCTGGATACTATAGGACAAAAAAATGAAGGGCTAGATTTGGTTTTAAAGTACTTAGGTGAAATTCCTCTTTATGCTGCCACTTCTTGCCAGCAGATAGCCAAGCTAAAACCACAGGCAGAGTCTGGACGATACTGGATCCAAGTTAGCAATCAACCGGCTCAAATTTTCTGCAGCATGAACAACACAGACTGTGGAGGAGGAGTTTGGACTAGAGTAGCTAATGTAGACATGACCATACCCAGTCACAAGTGTCCTAGTGGACTGGAAACTATCACATCACCAAAGAGATCCTGTCGCAAAAGAGTCGATACAGGCACTTCTAGAACATGGTTTTCTAATTATCAGATACCATACAGTAAAGTCTGTGGTAAGCTGATAGGATATCAAAAAAGCTCACCTGATGCGTTTATGGCTTATCACAATAATCGAGCTCTCACTATAGATGGTTGCTATGCTGATGGAGCTCTCCTAAGCTATGACTACAGTCCTAGAAAACATATATGGACATTTACTGCAATGCAAGATGAATCTGCCAAAAATAGATTTTATGGCTGTCGCTGTGGATCTAATGCATTTGATGGTTCCATTCCCTTGTTCGTTAAAGACGATTTCTTTTGTGAGACTGGTGTGAACAGAGGGAGTCGCCATATACGTGGACAATATCACGTGGAAAATCCTTTATGGGATGGCAAAGGATGTGGGACTTTCCCTTCTGGCTGTGAGGGAACTAGAAGTCCATGGTTTGTTAAAGAATATTCATTCAGTATAAACAGTCAGATAGAGCTACGTTTATGCACGGATGAACCCCGTTCAGATGAGGATGTTGTAGTGGAACAAATATATATTTATATTCAATAATGTTTATTGATTTTTTAAGTGTGACGTTTACCACTCCAATATTTGAACTCGTTTGTGTTTTTTTTTTTATATACAATTGTAAAGAATGTATTGAATAAAAATTTCAAACTCAAAATTGAAAAAATTGAACCCAATGTACTACTTATACAGCAGCTCGGCAAAAAGGACTAGGCATTGAAAGTTGTAATTATAAGCATGCAGTTTTTTTTTATTTTTAAATAATTCCATTTCCCTGATCATTATATTAAGTTAGATTTTCTTGGTGCATTGCCAATATCTTTATTACTAAAATACTTTAAATGTTTCAAGATATTAATAGGGTCTGGATATTAACTAGGAGAAGATTTGGAAGATAATCTCTTTTCAACTAGACCATATATATTTTGACCGCCACCAGGATATCACTTTAGCTGTGATGCACTTCTGCATGTCTACTGAAATCAAAATAAAGCACACCACAGTACATATATAGCTCGGTATAGAAATGAAACAAAAGTGTATTGGATCAGCCCTTTAAACATAAGGACATGGTGAATACACTGTAAAAAACGGGGTGTTACAATACACATTTTTTGGTGCTTCAGCTACACTGGCTGTAGTATACCCCATAGGGTGTACACCCCAAAATAGTGTTCCATTACACCCTTCAAATACCCCTGTGTAACTCCCAATAGAGTATTGCCTCTATTATACTCATTTTGGTGTTACCTTACACCCAGATTGGTATTAAAATACACTCCTTAAAGCTTTTGCCTAATTTACTTTCTACAAACACTACAACTTTCAGTGATCTTCAAGTTCTGCCACACAGGGCTAGAAAATTTAACATGTTTTAAGAATAGAAAATATTGGTATTTTAAGACTGAGTGCACAAATTCCTGCATTTAATTTGCTATACTTAAATATTTACTTATGAATTTAATTCTTTTGTTTAGGTATTATCATGAAACATTTACTAGATCATCACTGCTATAAATGACCTTTACCATACCAGCAAATAGAATTGATTACATTTACTTTCCAAATATTTATTATTATGGAGGAGCAGTAAATTATGGCATTACCAACTGAGATCCTATAACGGTATTGGTTATTGCGATAAGCAGCTTATTTATATGGGTTTTATAAGTGGAATTTTATTCATGAGTAATTGTAGTGTAATTTAATGTTTAAAGGTGATAAAATGTGCAATAATAATATGTGAATGCTTTGGTTCCTCTAAACTATAAATATGGGGGCCAATTAACCGCCCCCCCCCCCCCCCCCCCCCCTGGTCCAACACTTCGATTACCTCTCCTTAGTCAGCACATGTTTAATATAGATATAACCTAAAAATGGAATACATTATTAAATCACAACATAACTAGGCTGGTTGCATCAGGATTTGTATCCACATTAGTCTTAGCTCACCATTTTGTTAACTGTTTCCACATGCATCATAGCCTGGCAGGTGGAACTTTAACATCACTTTAAATCACAAATACTGCAGCTCCATGTATACTGCAGCATCAAAAGATGGAACTGCTGTTGGGGAATTAATAATTGGAAAAGCATATGCCATGAAGACTATAATTCCACACTGTAAAGTGGATTGATGAAATATTCCTGCAACTTTAGCGATTTGGCATTAGCCATTGTATGCCTGAGTTACTATTTGTATGGGCTGCTATCTTATTCAACAGCAACTTTATTATTTAGTACATTTGATGCAGTTTTAAATTATAACCTCTTTCATTCAATCATTTTTAATAAAGTTAGCTTAGCACAAAAAGTATAATACACAAAATATTGCAAATGTTTGTAAATTGTATTCAACATTAATTACTGAATGTATATGTGTATCTGTTCCACTAGTACATCCTCATCAGCACGGTTTTGGTCCATACAGATACGTAACTCTATGTTGCTATTAATGCTGTAGGAAAATTCTTTCTTAAACCACGGACTTCTAGTTCCGTCACATCCATTCGGGAATGTCCCGCACCCTTTGCCATCCCATAGAGCATTTTCAGTATAATATTGCCCATTTATACGCGTACTACCTGAAGTAACTCCTGTCTCACAGAAATAGTCTTCTCCCACAAATAATGGAATCGTACCTTGGAAAGGATTAGATCCACAACGACAGCCGAATACTGTATTTTTTCTAGATCCATCTTGCATTGCTGCAAATGTCCATATGTGTTGTCTTGGAGAATTGTAGCTCAGAAGAATACCATCGGCATAGCAATTGTCTGCAGTGTAATGACGATTACTGTGATATGGTTGAAATGCATCAGGAGTGCTTTTCTGATAGCCTATCACTTTACCACAGATTTTACTGTAGTGGTGTTCATAAGTAGAAAACCAGGTGCTGGAACTGCCAGCTTCTACTGTTCTGCGACAGGATCTCTTTGGTGATGTGACTGTCTCCAGTCCACTAGGACACTTGTGACTAGGTGTGGTCATGTCTACATTAGCTACTCTAGTCCACACTCCTCCTCCACAGTCTGTGTTGTTCATGTCACAATAGACTCGATACGGACGACTACCCACTTGTATCCAATAGAGTCCAGATTCAGCCTCAGGTCTTAACTTGTCTATCTGTTGGCAAGAGGTAGCAGCATAAAGTGGCAGCTCACCCAAGTTGTCCAATCCAGGAGCCATTTTTACAACCTGTTCTTCTATATTCTTTAAAGACGCGGCCATCTGGCTGCAGTCCTGGAGTGAACAGGTATGTTCATGAGCACTGACTTTGTTCAAGTAAGCTAGAATGATTAATGCCACTGGAATTGCTGTTATTAGATTCATATTCTATACAATTATGAGAGCATAGAATCTGAATAGATTATCAGGTAAATCAAAATTCGGACCTATATTTGAAAGTAAGTCATATAAGTGTTATCATGGTTATTATCATAACAATGAGGTATCCTGGAGCAGAGCCGCTTACTTCAGGAACTCTGGTAACAATTACTCTTTGTGTTCTTTCAATAGTTTTTTGTCATACAACAATAGTCCTTTGTGTGACTGTAAGGCTTTTGCTGGGGCCAAGAGAGACAGATCAAGTAGGGGGTTGTCTAATTCTTTGGCTACCTGCTACATCCAATGTAGATCAAGTTTTTCCCTACTCTAGGGTTATTTGGGCCAGGGAAAAAATAATGTCTTAGTTAATTAGTTAACCCTCACACGAGTAGCTACCCCAGAGACCAGGCCTTTAGGTCTTATACTAAAATCTGATTGAGAAAAGAACTGACGTATACATGTGTGGCCAGATAGTTTATAAGAAGGCCAACACATGCAAACACAATGATGCACACATACGGACTCACCCGGGACACAACTCATTCAACAAATATAATAAATAATACACTCATGCCACTACTTACTAAATTAGCTAGCTATGTGAAGCCTTACTGCTGCAAACCTGAATACATCTTTATGATCTGTCACAAACTTCAACAAAACGGACAATGGAAGGACTTATACGGTAAGGAATCAGTTAGACATTAGCATATAAGAGAAAGGAACGCTTATACTCAAATGCACTCAATGTAATAGGTAAAGAAAACTAAACTGTTGACTTAGCAGCCACCTGCCATATATATGCATAATTACATGTATTTGAGTGCCACAAAAAGTTACAATGAATGAGGAGTTTATTGCAATGTAGCAAGAGAAAAAGAAAAGCTTTGAACATTGGTTCCACATGGTGAGATTAAAACACAGATTGAAGGATGTCACATTATCTAGCGGGACAGGGAGATGGGAGGGGGAGGAAGAGAAGTTTTTTCACCAAACTACCCAGTTTTTCCCTCGAAATCTCAGCTTCCTACTCATTATTTGCATGCCGTGTCCAGTATACGATTCGGCAGAGCCCATCATTCAGCATTTAGCTCAAAATCATTTTATGCTAATCATTCTCTCTGATTAAAAGAGAAATAATATTTTTGCCTTGTAATTTAATACATACATTTATATATATATATATATATATAATATAGATGGGGACTTCGCGCTGAACTTCATCTAGCTAGCAGTAACTGGAAAAACAACTGAACTCAACAACTTAAGGCTGTGAAGTACTGATGCCTGATAATGACAAAATGAAGTGATTTGTCACTGAAGTTGAAAATCTATACCATTTGAAATGACGCCTCCTAAAATATCTTCCAATTATTGTTATAATAATGGTTTCAAAACTAAATTTAGCTATAATTTATTGCACTGATTCTTTTCTGATATGGTTATAGTTATGCCTATTTTAGTTTTTACTATAATTATTTTGTCCAAAATAGCAGTTATTTTTATTAAAATGATTTATTATAATTACGAGCTATAATAAATAAATTTATTCAAAAGTTGTAACTGATACAGTTAGCTACTTCATTAATTTTATTAATCACAACTATAGAGAGAGTCAGAGACAATTTCATTTTAGTAGGTTACTAAAAGTAAGAAAGCACTTACTAGTAGTAGTTTAAGTTTTACATCTACACTACAATACAAACAAATCGTAAATGTAAAGGTATCTTAGTGACTACAGAACTGAAAACTAACACACACATGTGCAATCAAAAGAATGTTCAATGTCTGCAATTGGTTATCAATAGTGTAGGATGTGGTATTCATATTATATCAGTTAACTAGAAATGCAGCATGACTTCTACAGTCTTCTGCTGGGTGATTTGCTTCTTTTTTTTAAAGTCAGTAGCTAGTTGATTGTTTGTGCAACCTGATATGTCACTAAAAGTGCATAATGTAAGAGATGGAACAAAATAATGTATCCATTTATACAACTTCTTATAATTATATGTACAATCTCTCCTTACCAACTTTTCGCATTGATCATCATTACCAGCTGTCTGTGATCTGAATCAGTCTTTTTATGATATTACGAACATACTATTTTTATGAAAATGCTGTTACCCTGGTTACAATAGCCATATTTTCTATAATATTGAGCAGCATTTGGATAACCCTATGAGGATGTTTAGCTAGTGCGAGTCAATACAAGCATATGCTAGCAAGTTGAATATATTAATCTGCACAAATTACAAATGAAACTATTGTTCTTTTTGTATTCAAGAAACAATCCTGTTTACTTTAATAAACAGCACATGGTACACATACACAAATGTAATCTAGAACAGCTGTGATAGCTTGTGTGTGTTCCTCCCACTACTACCACATCTAAATGCTGTAAGTATTTGGTTATCATCAAGAGTAAGTATTTATGCATAATAAATAATAATAATAATAATAATAATAATAATAATAATAATAATAATTATCATAATAATAATAATAGTAGTAAATAATAATAATAATAATAATAACAATTATTAAGTTCTGACCTTCATATGAATAACATTATGATTATGATTATGATTATGATTATGATTATTATTATTATTACTATTATTGTTGTTGTTATTATGATTATTATTAATAATCTTATTACTGCTTTTATTATTACTATTATTATTATTACTACTACCTACTGCCTACTGTGTTGGAAGGGCTCAGCAGGATCTGACACCTCCCACATAGAGATTTACGGCTAACTCTTAGAGACATGTTTTTGTGTCAAGAACATGATTGGCAATTGTTCATTTTATGTCATACAGAGACAGTAGCTATGTGTTTGTGTCAAACATGTAACTGTTTTGTGTTATTGTTGTTGGGCACTTCCATTAGGGCCTCTGGACCTGTTAGAATATATAGAGCAGGTGCAGGCCATCATTTTCAGTCAGTCGTTTTGCATTATTCTTGAAGTCTGCATAAGATTTGTGCAAGCGGATAATAAACTGACTCTGTGCGTCTGACTAGTGGAATTCGAGTGCCATACTTCCCCACATTTGTTATTCTTATGCTTTGTATATAAAGTGCTGAAACCATTGTGGAATGACAATAATAAAGGAAGGGTACAATATACAGTCATTTACAAGAATATTTCCAGCTGTATATAATAATACAGTTAGACTAAAGTGTCAATATACAACATTACTATTAATTCCATTGGTAAAAACACAAAGTACATGAAATCTGCTTTTCTTTGTAGCCAAGTGGTCAGGCTACCTCATCAACTAGCTATATCTTTAAATTTGCAATACAGAATTTACAACACTACCGTTATTAGAAATGTTTGTCTTTTGTTATCGAAAAGCAACATAAATTTCGACAAGAGAAACAATAACGTCTTAATCATACAATGGCTGGTCAATGCATATTCGTAGTTCCAGGTCATCAGTAGTTGGCTCAGGAAGAGACACACAGAACCATGGAGAATTGTTTAACTGACAACAGGAACTAGTAGGACCACACCCAGCACCATCCCATAGTGGATCATCTGAATGAACCATGAGATTTGTAAAGCCAGGACCTCGATTTCCAGTTTCACAGAAATAATTGTTGCCGATGAATGCTGGGATATTAAAAGGCCAATCATAGTTGTTATTGGTACATGGGCAGTTAAAATTCTTCACATGCTACTTCCATATGCTGTCAAAACTCTAACTGGTAACACAGAGCTTATTCGTACACTGAACAAGTTTGGGCATAGCGTATCTTACTCCCAGCTAGAGGAGAACGAGACTGCTCTGTGCCTCCAAAAGTTAGCAACAGGTCTCAACCAGAGAGTGGCTCTTCCAGCTTTTATCAAACCATATGTCTTCACTAATCTGGCATGGGATAACATAGACAGACTAGAGGAGACTCTCTCTGGAAAAGGTACATCACATTGAGTGAATGGCATAGTTGTACAGGCCAAGGTTTATGGACCTGATCTTCCCCGGTCTGAACTTCCACTATAGTCAATGAGCCAGAGGGTCTGTCGGTACCATCTGGGGTGAATAATGCTATCAGTGTTTTTTGGCAAGCCATGCACTCCTAGAGTTGAGAAATGTATGATAGCAGTGTTGCAAAAAACAAACAAAGCCACTTTAGCCTCAGCTTTACAAAAGAATGTGCCAGTAGTAGAACAGCTACCAGGAAACTGTGTTTTAATCATTGATGGAATGAACTTAGTTCAAAAAGTAAAAGGTGATCAAGCTACATTTGGTGATGTTGCAAGCACAGTTTTGTCTATAGCACTAAGTGAGGGACGTCAGAGTAGCAGAATTGATGTTGTCTTTGACACGTACAAGGACAACTCTATTAAGAACCGTGAACGAACAGTGCGAGGTGGAGAAACAGGGCACCAGTTGCAGAGCATTACAGCGACGCAAATCGTGAGGCAATGGAGGACTTTCCTGTCAAGAATTGCGAATAAGAACAGTTTGATTTCCTTCATAGTTTGAATGGAGAAAGGCATGGTGCAGAGAAAAACTTAATGGTAAGGTTTTATATACCACTGTTGATGACAAATGCTACAAAATCACCTCTCAAGGAAGTGAAGAAGTGGCAGCACTACATTGTACTCAAGAAGAAGCTGATGGACGTCTGCTTGTACATGCTTCCCATGCTGCTAGTGAAGGCTATCAAGGTACAGTGATCTGTTCAGAAGACACGGACGTCTTCATCATGTCCTTGGCATTTCAAGACAGAATAGGAGCTCAGCTATTCCAGAAATGTGGCACAAAGAACAGGAGAAGGATTGTTGACATTCAGAGAATTGCTGATTCTGTTGGCATAGATGTGTGTAGGTCTCTCATTGGCATGCACGCATACACTGGCTGTGATACTGTCAGTGCTTTTGCATGCAAAGGGAAGGCAAGGGCCCTGAAGTTGTTAATGAGCAATAGTGATCACCAAAAGTCGTTCATTGAATTGGGGCAGGAGTGGAACCTTTCTCAAGAACTCCTAGAAAAGTAGAAGCATTCACTTGCCTCCTATATGCTCATAAGGCTTCCACCAGTCAAGTTAACAAACTCAGATACCATTTGTTCTGTGCGAAGAAAGGAGAAATTGAAAGTCATCAGCTGCCACCATGCAAAGATTGCTTGACAAACTATGCCCAGAGAGCAAACTATCAAGCTGGAATATGGAGAAGATGTTTGGAATCAAATCCTCAAGTGCCAAGTCCTGTTGGAAAAGGATGGAAAATGGAAGTGGAAGAAAACAGCGAACACCTGGTAATTCACTGGATGGACGATCAGCCAGCACCTGAAGCCATTTTGGATCTGTTGGCTTGCAACTGTGCAAGAAAATGTGAACTGGCTAAATGTACATGCATGGCCAATGGGCTCAAGTGCACTGATATGTGCAGGCTGCAAGACTGTGAGAATCAGGCATCAGTTAATCAGGAAGACGAAGAAGTTGAGAGTGAAGATGAAACTGATATTGAATGACTATTAACTGATTCATTTTTTAACGTCATTATTATATTGTTGCCATATTAAAAGTTTAAGTCCAGAGTCATATATGTTGGGAGATATAACAATATTTCTATGACTATTTCTTACCCAATAAAGCCCACCCTGTTTTATATACGGTTTTAATTACAGGGTGATAGAAGCCATAAACTACCATGACAGCACTGCTATCATACATTTCTCAACTCTAGGAGTGCATGGCTTGCCAAAAAACACTGATAGCATTATTCACCCCAGATGGTACCGACAGACCCTCTGGCTCATTGACTATAGTGGAAGTTCAGACCGGGGAAGATCAGGTCCATAAACCTTGGCCTGTACAACTATGCCATTCACTCAATGTGATGTACCTTTTCCAGAGAGAGTCTCCTCTAATCTGTCTATGTTATCCCATGCCAGATTAAGACATATGGTTTGATAAAAGCTGGAAGAGCCACTCTCTGGTTGAGACCTGTTGCTAACTTTTGGAGGCACAGAGCAGTCTCGTTCTCCTCTAGCTGGGAGTAAGATACGCTATGCCCAAACTTGTTCAGTGTACGAATAAGCTCTGTGTTACCAGTTAGAGTTTTGACAGCATATGGAAGTAGCATATGTTTTGGTGGTTTGTGCTTACTGCATGTCACAGCATAGATCATATCCTGGCTAAGAGACTGAATTAAAGTGTTGATCCTGTTCGAGTAACACTTACTTTCAGGATCTCCAGTAAGAAGGCCAACAAGAAAACGTTCCAATAGATGCGGGACATTGTAGTAAGAAGCAACATCAGATGGATGGTATGGCCAAGGAGTGGGTAGCATGTCCTGTTTGATGACAGATCGAATCTGTGAGGAAGCCTGATCTACAATTGTGGTCACTGTGCTCATCTTCATTTTCCAGACAGTGAGTTCCTTGTGTATAGCTTGATTTTCCAGGACTTCTTGTAATGACAAACTGCCAGGAATCACCAGCAGCTTTCCTTTGTCATCTGAACATACCTTAACTGAATCCCTAAGCTCGTTTTCCAGTTTTCTGCGAATATGTTTCTTTGTGTACTCACTCAACAATTTATTGTTAGAAAGCATAAAGAATTCAAGCCGTGTCGTCAAACAAACCATTGATACTATCTCTTTGTTGGGAATGATTTTAGTGCGTATGTATTTGAAAAGGTCTACAAAAGCTTCTCTTTCAATAACTTGATACGATTCATCTCCTCCTTTCTCATTATCTTTGCCCTTGGTTTTGAGTTTAATGTACTTCTTGTAGCAAGAAAGATGGTAATGCGCCTCTGCAGCAACTATATCTCTGCTTGTTATACCTATAATTTTTTCATCTCCCTTTTGGATTGCACATTCCCACAGTGTTTTGTCTGCTCTCAGTTGAACAGCTTGTGTGAGCTTTTCACGTGACTTAGACCCCTTAAGGAACCTATCCTTATTACAAAAAATGCAGATACCCTGGATTCTGATGTTGACCTCCTACATGGCCTCTTTGAAGTACAGCCAGCCTCAATGCTAAGCATATCATCACTAAAACTTGCCTCTCTTTGCCTTTTAATAGTTTCTAAATCTCTTTTCATAGTGAAAATGCTTCTGCATTTCCTGTGATAGAAGATTTTAGGAACTTCACCCTCCCCAACTTGCTCTGCAACATTCAAGACAGGTCTATAATTTCTCACTTTGGCCGCCTCTAACAATGTTAGCCATGAACTGTACTTTTGTGGACTGACTAAATGGTCATCATCTTCTGTACTTATGATCTGGTGTATGATACACTGCTCTTTTGCTGTGGTCCTTTCCATTCTTTACCAAAAAGACAATACTGAATAGCTTAAAAACACAATCAATATGATTCACACACTATCAAAGCTAGTAGTCCGTTAGCTATTAGTTGCTTGACCAAGCTAGCTAAAATTGTTACCTTCTCTAATAGATGTTAGCTTGGCTGTAGCTGGTCTTCACTTCATCTTCTAAAATGGCTCTTAAAAGAATCAACCATGTGCTCTACTTGATGACTCAGCAATATCTTGTGGGTGTGGTTTTGGCAACCACACTTGTAGAAGTGGTGTGGCAACATTTTGTCAGTAAGAGTGTTTCATTGACAGGTACAATGTGTACAATATGAGCACTATGTGTTTATCGGTTATAGTGAAGTCCAGTTACAATTTGGGTGCATAAAAACCACAAGCTACCGTGGCTACGATGCTATCATGCATTTTCCAACTCTAGGGGTATATACCTTCTCAAAAATTACTATGAATATTATTCACCCCAAATGGTACTGATAACTGATAGCTAAAATCTGGGGGTCTGGCTCATGGCCTAGTTGCACCATTCCTTTGGTGACACCGTACCTATTTCATGATATTTTGTATGGGTTACTTTTAATTAACATACTAACAAACATTTCCACCATAACAAATCTAACAATAATAATAAAATGATAAGTAAGTGATTAATTAATTTAAGTAAATAAATAAATAAATAATAAATATATATTATTCATTTGATACAGGAGAATATCACGAGTCTGTTGGCTCAGTATTTACGCGAGTGCCGCAGGCACGAGCGTAAATACCGCCAATCAGACGAGTGATATTCTCGGGTATCCAATGGATAATAAATTTATTAGGTACTGCTCATGCGCGAATACCTTGGTAACATTCTATAACCTAGGGGGACGTAATAACCCAACGTAATGACTATGAACACAGGTGATATGGAAAAATATTGCCCTAAGCCACATCCTGTTTACTTTAATGCATTTTCTATGTGGCAACAGTTATCAGGCTCTGTTCAGTACCTAATAAATATATATATTATAAATATTTATTTGTAAATATTTACATCAAGATTAATAATAAATAAATAATAAATAAATAAATAAATATATAAATATAATTATATATAGATTAATAATAAACAATAAATAAATAAATAAAAAATAAAAAATAAATAAATAAATACAATTAAAATAAATATACAAGTAAATAAATAAACAAACAAATAAACAAATAATAAGTAAATAAATAAAATAAATAAAGAATTAATTAATAAATAAAAAGTAAATGTATAAATAAAAATACATAATAAATAGAGACATAAATAAATAACATAAAAAATAAATATATAAATAAATAAAAGCTTAAATAAATATAAATGATATATATATAAATTAAAAAACATATCTTATAGACCATCATAAAATCAGGATATCATATTCATTCCTTTATTTTTGCCAAAGTTTTGTTAGTGAAGGCTCTAATAATTTCAAGTTATTAAATGTTTTATTTATTTACTTATTATTTATTTAGTTGTTTGTGTGCTTGCTTGTCTATCAGTTTATATTTACTTACTCACTTATTTACTTATATACTTGTTTACTTATTCATTTATCTATTTATTATTCTTATTTATTTAGCTATTTACTTATAATATATTTATTTGGTTTTTTAATTATTTATATTTCTTTATTTTTCTTTATTATTTACTTATTCATCTATACATTTGTGTTTTTACATTATTAGATATTAAAATTTTTATTAATCTATTTATATATATATATACATTTACTTATTTGCTTCTGTACTTATTCATGTTATTTGTATTGGTTTATGAAATATATCTTAAGATTTAGTTTTCCTTTATTAATCATCACAGTTCACAAAGAGTTATCCAATTTGTTACAAGATGTACACAACTGAGTTTACAGCTGAGTTAAAGAACACTTTGTCAACTACTATGTAAACTTCCACTTGAATAGTTTACAAGCAGTTTGCAGGCTGTCCATTGTGAACTACTTGCACACTTTTTGGCAACTACTTGTAAACCTCGAACACTTGTTAACTCGTTGCAAACTTCAAGTTCACAATTTGTAAACTACCCTTGTAAACTTGGGCTTTTGGCCCTGTGGATTATGACGTGACTGTAGGGGTGTTGCCGATAAAAGCTGGTACCTACTCAAGTTGAAAACTTCGTGGTTTCTCAACAATTAGACCTAAATTAAAAAGGTAGCACAATAAAAGGTCCTAAATCGTCGTCCTGAGTAAGTTCATACCTAATTCAGCGGTCAATTGTCAGTAATCTCCAAAATCAGAGTGTGACGGACAGACAGACGGGACGGCTACTATAACTCGCGCACGCGCGGTCAGAGGGTTGATTAAGACGCTTGGTAATTTTATTTCCCAAAAAAGCTAAACTAAAAACTGGTAGAAAGAAAAAGTTTGCTCACGTGATTAGAAAAGGGCATTACCCGCAAAAGCTAGTTATATCTATGCTAATCACACTGCTTCCAACAATAGTGTATTATTGAGCATCTGTCAAAAGTTGGTAATGCGTCTAACTTTTTTTGACAAAATAGATAAACCACTTCTCTTCTAGGGCTGCAACTTCCAGGATGAGACAAGTAGTTACTGTCTGTCATTTTAAAGTCTGGATTCTTCTTTGTGCCTGATCCAGTTATCACTCAAGAATCATAAAATTTCATTGTAATTTCTTCTTGTCATATTAATTCTTTGTCTACTATATTTACTAAGTTTTTTTACACCATAATTTTCGTTACAAATCAGACTATATTGTTCACAAATCTTAAATTTAAACTTTTCAATCGCTTGCACTGGTTAGTATGGTTGTCACAAAAATAATCCAACTTTTGAAGTCTCTAGATCTGCCGCTGCGATTCACCAACATTATAGCATTCGCCGCTAGCGCGAGATAGTAATAACACACCACGCTCACCAATTGCGTGAAGGCCTGAACCAGACCTTGTCTTACGCTTCCTTCGCTCCAGGCTTCGCCAAAAGATCGGTGTCCTCCTCTGGGACCGATTTTGTCCCTGAGACTCTGGGAGGCCTTGCTAAGGGCACCATCTGCACAGTTAAGGCCATAAGCCATGTTATTGATGACAATTCTGGTCGGCCTACTCTACAACAACCAGTCAAAACATCAATTAGGTCGTATTGCCACGGCCCTACGGAGAGAACGCCAGCCATAGGCTATCTTCACCCGTCCTTTGTTGACTGAAGTGGTGTCATGTAAGGCAGCCCGTAGCTGACAGTACTGCTAAGTAGTCAGGCCGCCCTGAACTATGGGAGTTATAAAGGGAAACAAGAGCAGTTCTTGGCTGGCTGGCTGGCTGATTATTTTTTCTTTGGAAGCCTATCAGGAAGGAGCACTGCTGGTATGTAGCTCTATTTTTTGAAGTCCTAAAATGATAGATGAAAGGCCTTACCATTGTGTTCTGTACTTATTTTTTCTACATCAGAGTGCTTTGAACTGGACCTTGCGGACGTGTGTACCAGCGACGTACCGATCATTATTAATATTCATCTATTAAGATTATCGTTAACCTGGGAACAAAAACCACTGGATATTCTCCGACCCACCCTTTCCTCACGAGCGACCGTCCCACCGGTACTCGCAGACACAGTTTAAGACTACATTCTTCTGAGGCCTAAAGGGTTAACCAACCATTACACTGAGAAAGGGTCTGGGTCACCCCCTTCTGTGGTTGCACAATGTTTCAACTATCCTCCCCTCCTCCATATAGAATATTCTAACTCTTTTTTTCTTTACTGATGCATTGTTTTTGCTTTTGCTGACTCTGGTATGCCCCACATTAATTTCGCAAGCAAGACCCTTTGCTGGGAAAGGGTAGCTGTAGGTGGTAAAGACCTGGCCACCAGACTATGTGCCACACACAGCTATTTCTGAGAACATTCATCCATTCTTTGGATAGAACTGTGTCTCCAGTAATTTGATTATTAACCTGATAATAATGATAGCATGGGATTATAATTGTCATTGTACTTCGACATTATTCATGATGATATGATTGTCAGCAAATGTGTGTGAATATCTTTTCAAAAAACTCAGGCACAAACATTGCTATAAAATATGTTACAGGTGCTCAAAAATTGACTATGTGCCACACACAGCTATTTCTGAGAACATTCATCCATTCTTTGGATAGAACTGTGTCTCCAGTAATTTGATTATTAACCTGATAATAATCATAGCATGGGATTATAATTGTCATTGTACTTCGACATTATTCATGATGATATGATTGTCAGCTAATGTGTGTGAATATCTTTTCAAAAAACTCAGGCACAAACATTGCTATAAAATATGTTACAGGTGCTCAAAAATTGATTAAGAGTGATTTTAGTTTAAGTAGAATGGCTGACTCTCAAGAAAATCATCCTTTATTTGAAGAATTAGTTGAAGTAATAAAATTGTTACTTAGTATCTAATATCAGTAGTTATAAATTATTGTGTTTGCAAAGATTCTTGAAAGTGGGAGATTAAAAGACTTCAAAAAAGTTGCTGACAAAGCTGATAGAGAAGTACTACAGGAGATTTTATCTGCTCAAGATAAACGAAAAAATGCTATTCCTAAATATAACTATCGATATCGCCCTATTCCCAGAGAAGGCGAAACAATTCTTCATTATGCTATGATATTTGGAAATGCAGAAATTGTAGAATATTTACTGAAGCAAAAAGCAGGTATATCTTGTCAGTAACATTAAGTACATGATACTTTACACTTCACCTTTAGACCCAGCAGCCAAAACAGAAATTAACCACGCAGAAAGTGATGGATCATTCACAATAATACACTGTCCTTGTTATATCGGCAAACTGGAAACTTTGAAAGCATTATTCTGTTGGCTGTAAGTTATTAAAAAGATTTCAACTTAGAAAGAAATGGAACGATCCAGCGTAGCTAACTGTATTCCATGCAAGCCTACAGCAATACATCTATACCAGTTTAAACCATCATAAATCCAGCCACTTTATCTTCATTATGCTAAATTTGCATATTTTCCATTTCCCAATCACAAATATGACCTATGTGGATGTTTTAAAGGGGTAAAATTGTCTGTGGAACCTATATCATAATACGCATGTGTGTCGGTAACAACGACGACGGTGACCGATGGTGACAGATGTTGTGTGTATTCCTGAATAATCTATATAATAATAGTCACGTGTCTCAGTAACGACGACTGCGGTGAGCGACCGTGTGTGTATTCATGAATTATTTGTGAGCTTAAACGGTTTGGTAAAGCAGCGTCATTCCCAGACATGTAAAATGCCTGCATCCAGAAAGCGGTTAATTTCTAAAGGCGAGTGCAATTGACGAGGGGAAATGGCGTAGGTTTCAAAAAGGAAGGCGAAAGTACGGAAGAGAAGGTCAAATGTGATTAATGGTAACTAAACCAGTGGTGAGCTTGGGCACAGATGGGAGGGAGCTTAAAACTACACTATTGTTCAACGATTTATTTTAACTTCTAACACTCAAGCTAGGACGATACGGGTAACGATCGATAACCGGAGGATTCCCTTTAGTGAAGTTTGGGACGGGGTCCCAAACCGAGCCAACACAAAAATACGAGAGGGTCAAAGTACAAAATGACATACGTACGTCTAAACATGTATATAAATTAGTGATGTGCTTGAACACAAATGGCGAGCGAGCCTCAAGTTAGGTACATAAAACTGCAGTATTGCTACTACATAACTTATATTAAGCTTAGTTCAATTAAAAACAGCAGTATAATAGCAGTATAATAGCAGTTGAACATTAATTTTAGCATAGAAATACAAAATTACTCTCTTACACGAGTAATGGTAATCTCTGTATTATCAAACTTAAGCCATTCTGACTACCTCGATTACCAGTAACTCTTGAACAAGCTCTCAGCTACAAAAAATAATATAAAATAGGCCAGTGTTATTTTTGTAATTCAGACAACAAATATGGAATTACTACTTACCTAAATTTGCTGTTGAAGCCATTCTGACGAGCTGTCTGAATTACTTGTAATTCTTGACAAGTTCAAAGCTACAAAAACAAAAGACCTTACTTTTAGCAATCAAATAAAAAATTATATTCTTACCTCATATTCTTGAGTAGTGGTAACTGATGTAGTATCAAATTAAAGCCATTCTGACTATTTGAATTTATCAGTCACTCTTGACAACAAGTTTTCAGACACAAAAAAGAACCGCCAGACAACAAATATGGAATTACGTATTTACCTCAACTTCCTCCAGTATTGGTAGCCTCCTTAGCATTAATATTAAGGAATTCTGACTACTTATGGGTCTTGACAACCAACAATTGGCACTTCGTAGCCTCCCAAACGGCGAAGTTTTGAATAATAAGTGTGGTAAAGGGTCTTCAATACCGGTCCCAGCAACTGTTTGTGACTTGAAAAACAAGCGTTTTCGCAGAAATTTTCTCACAATTTTGAGCCCAAGTTTAAAGTAATCCGTGTAATTAATGTCGTAGTAACCGAAGAAACTGGGGTCAAGCCTGAAAAGCCGTGTTTATAGCACAAAAAAGCTACCGCACGCGCGTTTGAGAGACATACATCCCATCCATTCATCCATACATATATACATACTAGTGGTGTGCTTGAGCACAAATGGCGAGCGAACTTATACTATTGTTATACTAATGGTGTGCTTGAGCACAAATATCAAGCGAGACTGCCTATAGTATGTCCAAGTTGAGTTGGCCGCAAGAAAAACTTGAATAACTTTAGAACAGAAGCAGCTACGCTTTTCCGCGGTTAAAAATATTACCTCAGTATACTCCAAAACCGGAGAGAAAGTGCTATTCCAAAACTCAATTTTTTGTAAACAATGGCTTCTTCTGAGATTGCTGCGTTTTTAGCTTTGTATCGCGATTAGCTTAGGTTGCGAGTGTGGAAACAGGATAGACAAGAGTGCCCTGTTGTCACAGAGGGTACAGGACCGCCTGATAGGATGTTGGTAAGATTATTTGTCTACCTGTTCAATATCAAATGCCGTATAGCAAATATATTTCACAGTGATATAGCTATCATTTAGCTAGCAACTTGTAATACAGCCACACTTACACGGCTCGCGCAAGCGCGTAGAAGAAAGGGTACACACGTACGCCCACGCAAGAACAAAACCAATTTCTAGACCTAAATATATACTAGTGGTGTGCTTGAGCACAAATGGCGAGCGAGCCTAAAGACTACACTATTTTTATATGAATGATTTTGACTTCTAACACTGAAGCTACTGAAAATAAGGTCCAGTTTTTTAATTTAGCATGCAACTGCTTGGAAGGAAAACAACAACAACAAAACAATACACGTTATTTAAAAGTTTTCTTTGTGATATTCTTTAGCTAAGTAGTGGTTGTAACACACAATGCTTTGACACAACTGGACATGCACCTACACAGACTTACCTTCGCAGTAGTCTAGTGGACAATGTATTTTCAAGTAAATACTGTTGCGCACGGCTTATAACCATGACAAAGAGCGCATTGACTTACCACCGCCACTAACTCGAATAGAAATGGAAGTCCCTCAAGTTTTCAAGTTTTAACTGCACCCGCAAAAGAATTCAAAACTGTAAACAATTCAATTTCTAGGGTGATACGGGTACTGATCGATAAACCAGAGGATTCTGTTTAGTGCAATTTGGGACGGGGTCGAACGCCGAGCGAACACAAAAATACGGAGGGTCAAAGTACAAAATGACATACGTACGTCCATATATATAAATAAACAAACATCCCCGATTTTCGATTGTGTTACCCCTGTAAGTGTCTCGCTCGCTACGCTCGCTCGCCAATTATATCGCGAACTTATTAGAGAGTCAGCTCCGCTCGCTTCGCTGAATTAAGCTATTCTGGCTACCCGTGGCACTTGACAACCAACAAGCTGCATTTTTAACGGCCACAAAAAACGACGAAGTTTTGAATTTAAGTCTGGTAAAGGGTTTTCATTGTCATAGTAACCAGTCGCAGTAACGTTTGTGTCTTGCAGTAACGTTTGTGTCTTGCAAAACAAGCGTTTTCGCAGGAATTCGCTAACAATTTGATGCTTAAGTTTAAAGTAAGACTTGTTTTTAATGCTGTAATATCATGATAAACTGGGGTTGTTCGCAATGGCGAAACTTATGAGAGCTGGAATACACGAAGGACCAGAAGATTCACGATGCGCCAGGAGGTAGTGGTCAAATATACTTTAATGAATCTCGACTTTACATTGAAATACATTACACTTATAAGGAATGAGCTTGAGCAAAGTACCAGTGGTTTTAATGTTACAGGAAATGGGTAAGGAATGGTCATAGGGAACCGATAATGAATTCTTCTCTTTGGTCTTCTCCTGTTCAGGATGAACGGGGCGTGGCCACAGGTGTGGTCGGAGGTGTGGTCCTGAACAGGGGTCAAGCCTAAAAAGCCGTGTTTTTAGGAGAAAAAAGTTTCCCGCACGCGCGTTTAATGGGCATACGTACCATCCACACTCACATATTACTAGTGGTGTGCTTGAGCACAAATGGCGAGCGATCCTAAAGACTATACTATTTTTATTGACTTCTAACACTGAAGCTACTGAAAATAAGGTCCAGTTTTTAAATTTAGCATACAGGGTAAAGGGATTTCAGTGCCATAGTAACAACTCTCTGCAACTGCTTGAATTGAAGAAAAAACAACAACAAAACAATACGCGTTATTTAAAAGTTTTCTTTGTGATATTCTTTAGCTAAGTAGTGGTTGTAACACACAATGCTTTGACACAGCTGGACATGCACCTACACAGACTTACCTTGGCAGTAGTCTAGTGCGGGACAATGTATTTTCAGGTAAATACTGTGCGCACGGCTTATAACCATGACAAAGAGCGCATTGACTTACCACCGCCACTAACTACAAATAAATAAACATCCCCGATTTTGCATTATCCACCCCTAATTGGCGAGCGAGCGTAGCGAGCGAGACACTTACAGGGGTAACACAATTGAAAATCGGGGATGTTTATTTATTTATTTATTTATTTATATATAGTTTGGACGTATGCATGTCATTTTGTACTTTGACCCTCCGTATTTTTGTGTTCGCCCGGCGTTCGACCCCGTCCCAAACTTCACTAAACAGAATCCTCTGGTTTTGCGACCATTACCCGTGTCACCTTAGAAATTGAATTGTTTACCGCTTTGAATTATTTTGCGGGTGCAGTTAAAACTCAAAAACTTATGGGAGCTCCATTTTTATTCGAGTTAGTGGCGGTGGTAAGTCAATACATTATTTGTCACCGTTATAAGCACTACTCAACAGCATTTACTTGACAATTCATTGTCCACTAGACTTACCACGAAGGTAAGTCTTGCGTAGGTATGTTCAGTTGTGTGAAAGTATTGTGCGTTACAACTACTATTAAGAATATCACAAAGAAATTTTCAAATAACGTGACTTGATTTTGTTGCTTCTTTTTCAATTCAAACAGTTGAGGGGAGTGGTTACTATGGCATTGAATCCCCTTTACCGTATATGCGTAATTTAACAACTCGACTTTATTTTAGTAGTATGAATAACAATAGTGTAGTTTAAGGCTCGCTCGCCATTTGTGCTCAAGCACACCACTAGTAGTACCTCGCTCGCTTCGCTCGCTCGATAACAAACATCCCCGATTTTCAATTGTGTTACCCCTGAGAGTGTCTCGCTAGCTCCGCTGGCTCGCCAATAACGTGTACCTGATTTTGCATTATACACCTCTAATTTTGCATTATCCACCCCTAATTGGCGAGCGAGCGTAGCGAGCGAGTTACTTACAGGGGTAAAACAATTGAAAATCGGGGATGTTTGTTTATTTATATTTGGACGTACGTATATCATTTTGTACTTTGACCCTCGCGTTTTTGTGTTAGTTATATGGTCGACCCCGTCCCAAATTGCACTAAACAGAATCCTCTGGTTTATCGATCAGTACCCGTATCACCCTAGAAATTGAATTGTTTACCGTTTTGAATTTTTTTGCGGGGTGCAGTTAAAACTTGAAAACTTAAGGGACTTCCATTTCTATTCGAGTTAGTGGCGGTAGTAAATCAATGCGCTCTTTGTCATGGTTATAAGCCGTGCGCAACAGTATTTACTTGAAAATACATTGTCCACTAGACTACCGCGAAGGTAAGTCTGTGTAGGTGCATGTCCAGTTGTGTCAAAGCATTGTGTTAGCTAAAGAATATCACAAAGAAAACGTTTAAATAACGTGTATTGTTTTGTTGTTGTTGTTTTCCTTCAATTCAAGCAGTTGCAGAAAGTTGTTACTATGGCACTGAAATCCCTTTACCGTGTATTCGAAATTTAAAAATGGACCTTATTTTCAGTAGCTTCAGTGTTATAAGTCAAAATCATTCATATAAAAATAGTATAGTCTTTAGGCTCGCTCGCCATTTGTGCTCAAGCGCATCACTAGTACTCTCTCGCTCGCTACGCTTGCCAATAATAGTTAGGCGCTGTCTCGGAGGGAACTACCATTTTTATGGTCTTGAAGGTCCAAAGTTATAGCGTCCTGGAGTGCAGCGAGGGCGCTACTTAGTGCCTGAAGGACACTAAAACTGGTAGTTCAGACTGCTGCTCAGTGCCTAAGTAATTTAGAACGTAGAGACTGCTCCTAACATTGGGACACTAAGCTCAATCGGAGGGACTCTAAGTGTCCCTGCCCTCAAGGCAGGGACACTAAGTTAATAGTGTTCCTTTTTGAAAGACCTAAGTAGTTTAAAGTTCCTCTGTCTACAAAAGTTACAGTAACTATGTTCTAACAAGCAGGTGGAATCCACAAGGCAAGGCGGCCTCCTGAGGTTTAAAAAAGAATGGAAGAGAAGGCAAATAGGGAACGATTAGTTGTAACTAAAAAGCGGGTGGAGTCGACGAGTAAAGGCTGGGATAGCTATCACTTTTTTGAAGGTGACCACTTTTATTTCTTGGCAATTATCTAGTATACATGTATATCATAATGTAGTTAGAGAAAATAGAGTAATATGTATGATATTAAGTGAAATGACGTGGTTCATTCAGTTCTTGTGCATTTTGCCACATATGCATTAGCACAGAAGCCATTTTATAGACATAACTTTGTAGTTGGCAATCACATTATATCTGATTTGATTTGAATAGTCAAGATATGACTCGCACACAAGAAAGTTTGCTTGAGGCAATCTGTGATGCACTGTTGAGACTTTCTTTTTCTCTCATCCATATAGTGTCTAACTAATAACTTGCCTTATACCTTAGGCACAGTCATAATAAAAACTCAACTTTAGTGATAAGAGAATAAATAAATAAAGAAATTTAAGGAGAAAGAGTAATTGGAAATTGTTTCTTGTTGTAATCCAGGAAAGATTCAGACATTAAAAAGGAATTGGTTAGTAAACCTTATCAGCACACATTTCCGGATGGTCGAACCAGTAATTGGTTATGGACACCACTGCATTATGCCTGTGGAAGGAATAGTGTGGAACTTGTAACTCTTCTCATTGAAAATGGAGCAAGTTAGTTTAATGTAGTTTTGGTAAATAGTTATGTGCCAATTAAATTGCTAAATTTTTTACATGGACTTATTTTTGCAATCAGTATTAGATATTTGTATAGTTGTAAGGATTCCATACAAAAAAAGTGTCCACAGTCATGGCTATTTCAACTTTACACTACAAATATTACAATTAATAAAACAAATCCCAATTTAATGAGCAAGAACAATTTGACTGAATTTTAACATGTATTGTCAAAATAGTAGGAAATTCCTGCCACATGATTTATACAGTTGGGTCAACCATCCTCCACTTTTTCTGAAATAGGCCAAATTTTTCCTGAAGTGCAGGATGAAGCATGTTTCTTGGACTTTTCCTGAAAAATGACAGGACAGGCTTCTAGGTGGCATGCCCCATCCTGCATATCAGGAAATTCCATGTTTTTCCAGTGTTAGTTCGTTGGAGCTGAGGATACATACTGTGATTAAGTGATGCGATCCAAATTATAAGAATTCTAAAAATCATCTAGATATAATAATTATAGTCAGCTAGGTATTATACTTTACAATGGGTTGGTCATTCAGGAATTGTTCTTTCATTCATATTCTTAAGAATACTATCATGTGAAGATAGTAAACAAAGATATATTGAACATAATTTCCATAGCTAAACATTGATTAATTAGCTTGACATTGCTTATGGTCAGAGTGTGAAACACACCACTAGTTTCTATATAACTAAGCATTAAATTGTTTAGTACTGAAATACTTAGTGGATGAGCATAGTTAGCGAAGCATCAAGAGAAGCAAGTGAAGCAATATTATGATGGTTTTAATTAAATACTGAGTATAGTTATTGGCGAACGAAGAGAGCGGGATGCCACTAAGTCTAACTGAAGAATACTTACATATGAACAAACCTTCCCAATAATTTAGAGATAATAATTACCAGCTTGGAATGTAAGAATTTATCCTGTTTATTGCAAACAAAATATAGCTAGGATTAATTACAAAATTTTGAGATGAAATTCACTCGCTCTAAATGATTGGGTAGTTCTCACATATTTATTGCTCCATCTTTGCATTATTTTCACCACTTAGATCCAATGGAAGATGAGGGCAGAGTTCTACGGTATGCATCAAAAGTGTCACACAATGAAGTTGTTTGTTTGTTGATTGATAAATATTTAAAGCCAAAAAAAGATGATGATAAGGATGATAATGACGACAATGATGATCCTGATGATGCTGATGATAAAGAAAGAAAAAAGACCTTCCTTAATAAGACCATTAATAAAAAAGATGGAAAGGGATTGACAGCACTGCATTATGCTTGCCAGAGAAGGAGTAAAGAAACTCTTAAGCTATTGTTGAACAATGGCGGGGGTAAGCAATACTATATCATTATATGTAGTACATCAATAAGGTATGTAATACGAATTAAAACAAAGTTTTAAAATTGGCATTTTAATAACAAAAAAGAAGCAACTCCCCTTAATCAGAATGTTTTAGTTGAAGTGCCTTGTAAATGTATTTCATTATTTGCTATTGTGACAATGTTGGTCAAATTTATTCTGTGCTGTTCTTTTAGATCCTACTATCGAAGATGACCAAGGTAATAGTCCTCTTCATTATGCCATTCAGGGAGGAGCTGAAGAATGTGCCATTATTCTGTTGGAGAAAAAGCTGGAGGAAACGCTGGAGAAATATTACTTGTAATAAGCTTAAAATAGTGTTTTTATTAATTGTATAGCTCTATACAAAATCTTACACTAATTCATAATTATATATTTTGTTAGATCACTCACACTATAGTATGTCCAAGTTGAGTTGGCACGACCTCAAGCGCGGTAATTGAGGAATGCATTTAGTACTTTACCGGAAGCAATTTAGTCATGTGAATCCAAGTCAATTAAGCGCGCAAACGTCAACGTTGCACGTGAAAAAGGGGCGGTAGCGCAGGTGCGCATTAATACTGTAACTATTGAAAGAAAGAAATTTAGTGAAGTTTATGGAGTTTTTCGGGCGCTGTACAGCTCATCTCGTCTGTTTTCTATGATATTTATGTTTCTTATGCGCAGATAATGTACAGCAGATGGAAACCGCAAACTGGTGGGAGTTCTTCTAAAGAGACAGGATTAAAATCAGTGGATTCTACCTACTGTGTCCCAACAAATATTCTGATGTTCACAGGATTCAGCAGTACAGCACTGTAAACTTGTAGCTAAAGTTACTAGACTTTCATGTTAAATAAAATTATCAATTATTTCATTTATTTATAAGGTATATGAAAATTGATGAAATGATAGAATTTAAGTAGTACACATTCAAAAAATAGTTGTGATCCGAGTTGAAGGTGGAGTTCTGCCCGAGTTGGTCCTAATTCTTACAATAAACGGCATCTATAATAGTGAAGAAAAGGAATTGGCATAAACACGGCTTTGACAAGCACACAATTTAACGGCAAACAGCTTAAGTGTGGCTGTATTACAAGTTGCTAGCTAAATGATAGCTATATCACTGAAATAATATTGGCTATATGGCATTTGTTATTGAACAGGTAGACAAATAATCTTACCAACATCCTATCAGGTGGTCCTGTACCCTCTGCAACAACAAAACACTCCATCTATCCTGTTTCCACACTCGCAACCTAAGCTAATCGTGATATAAAGCTAGAAACACAGCAATCTGAGAAGAAGCCGCTCATTGTTTACAAAATTCTTAATGAAGACAGTCCGCGTGATAAATTGAGCCATACCGCTTGACTAAAAGCGGGCGCGTTTTGAGCGGGAAACCTGTGGTTTTTTCTATTCCCATAGACTTTTGTATAGAGTTTTGGAATAGCACTTTCTCTCCGGTTTTGGAGTTTACTGAGGGAATATTTTTAACCGCTTCGGCGCGAGCTTTCCAATGGTGCAAACCCCGGATGCGTAGCTGCTTCCGTTCTAAAGTTATTCAAGTTTTTCTTGCGGCCAACTCAACTTGGACATACTATAGCAGTACAATGATGGAATCTACATATATATATAATATGTAAATTACAAGCTGCTGCTTTATGACCACCAAATTATAAATACTTACAACATTTTATTTTATTATCAGATACTATCCTACCGTTTTATTTTATTTTTTAAATATATTTCGTGACATCAATATTAACTTTTATTTTTTTCCTGTTGCTATTATTTCTTTTTAGTTCTGCAGAATATATCATTGAGAACATCCTGACATCTGAGTTGTTTTCAGAATTGGTTTCCAAAGATATGACTCAACTGACTATTAAACTATTAACCTTCAGTGATACCAGTAAGAAACATACAGGAGTTAGAGACATAAATGTTTTTGTTGCTGTAAGGATTCAAACATGTGTATTTTCTATAAAAACGGACCAATTTTCTTAGCATAGCTTAATTTGAACTCGTCAGTTTGAAAGAACTAAATGTCACATTAAACCTAATTACAGACCACCATAGCATGTGGATAGGATTTCTCAGAAAACAGTCTATAATTAGTGGGTCAATTTGCCGTTTTTCCATACAATAAAAATGTTATTACTACTACCATATTTCTGCCTCTCCTAATAAATTTCACTTGACAATTAATAAAAACAACAACATTTGGCCACGTATTGCTCACACGTATTCTGAGAGAGTGTAAGCACAAATTTATAAACTGCAACCAGTTGGGAAGTCCCACCAGAATATTTACAATGGGGCAAGTTAAAAAAAATTATTAGCAATTTAAGTAATTAGCTTTGTTGTTATTATAGTATTTTGTACAAGTAAATCATTCATTAAATATTACTAGTATTATGTCCAACTGCTATTATTTTTATTTACTTTACAAAAATATTGTGTATTTCCAAACAGCATACAAACAAATGAAGTCAAATTGCTTTTTGCATGAGGCAGTTCTTAGTGATTCATTTTCATCTGATGAATTCATTCAGATAGTGAAAGGACTTGGAAAACACTGGTTGGTAAAATATTTTCTAGAATAATCATATACACAGTACTCAATTGGCAAACAAGTTAGGCACTATATCTAGGGTACACATTTATATATATATATATATAATATATATGTATATATATATATATATATATTTATAGCCCGTTACCCGAGCGACCGCGCTTGTCGTTAAGAACTATAAATCTGATACAGTCTGGTATGCCCGTAAGAAAATGTATTAGCGGGGAAAAGTCTGATATAGTTCTTAGCAACCATAATTATGGTAGAAGGCAGATCAAAGCAAAATGGAATAATGAAGAGTTTGGGTACTTTAATACAATTACTAAGATAGCTATCGCTATACTTTGCTCGTTGTTTATGTTCTGGCTATAAAATAGTTATAAACCAAAATCATTAGGTTTGTATTTCGATTTATAAATCCTCGCCACTTGGGCTGCGCCCTCGTGTCTCGGAGTTTATAAATCGCATACAAACCTCAATTTTGGTTTATAACTATAACATATATAATATATTCCACCTAGGTTGATATCTTCACAATGCTATATTTATATAAGTAAGTTTAACTCACAGTTATCACATGGTGTCTGGCAAGCTCATTACCCTAGTAGTTAGGAACCTGCCTGGCTTACCATTTTTCTGCGTTTTTGCAACTACTTTCCTCAAAGTGAAGCCTACCCAACCAGCTGTTATAATATCAGCTGGGGGTGTGGGGAGCCCCCAGAGAGTTGTACAGCCAACTTTACACCAAGAGTTACCAACCCTAGTACAAACTAATTCAGTGAAGATATCTAGCTTGGAATAAACCACTTATTACACTCTATCTGAGCAATATGGCTAGATATTTCACTTTCAGGCTATATTTTCACTCACCTCAGGCTCCTGAAAATAAATGAGCCTACTCTTGAAATGTTTCACCATATTATCACTTAAGACTTATGTAATAAGTACAATAATTATTATTGATGTATACTCAAAATTATTGTAGTTTTTGTGATATAGTATTGAAATTGAAGGCTGTAATAATTGCAATACATCCATATGAACCTATTGAACATAATTATTGAGTGTAGTATATATAAGACTAAGTCAAATGTTGTGAGGGAGGCAATTAAATAAAAAAAATAGTCTTCAGTTGAGATTCCACTTTTCATAGGAATATTTAATACCAGTTAAAATGATATCTCATTTTCCCATCTGTGTTGCTGGTGGAGGACATTACTTGCTTTTATAATTACTATGCAGTATTGAATATCAAAGAGATGAAGATGGCTTGACTCCAATGATGTTGGCAGCAAAACACAACTTACATGGAAAGTTGTACATGATATTTCATGCCTATACTGGTAAGATATTTTACAATTTTCTTCATACTATTTGTGACTTTTATCTGTACTTGGATATTTTTTATAGAGTTATTAGATGAAAACATGTTCACCATTGACAAAAATCATTACAGAAAGCTTTATAAAAATATCATAGGTATATATATCAATGACATATAAATGGTTCAAAATTATGTGAATATTTACTATTTTATATTTATTAGTTAATGAGGACAGGAATGGACTTTCAATGGCACATTTAGCTATAAAATGTAATGGATCAGAGTCAGACTTTGAAGAAACCATCAAAGTTATTAACACTATAGGGTACAGGATATTCATAGTATCTTGTTTCTTCTTATAGCTAACCATTCACAACTGTTGTTCTATTTAGGAAAAATTTGGAGTCTATGTATGACAAAGAGAATATTACAGTTCCATACAATGAAAAGGATCCATTTCAAGTTCAATGCAAGTGTCCACTTCAGTTAGCCAGTTTAAAGGACTGGTTGAAAAAAGAGCATATAACTGCTTTAGAGTTGGCATTCAGATTGGGCAAGCCCAAACGAGCTGTAACTATTGTAACTGTTACCAAAGGTAAAGATGCATGCTGTGATTGATAATGAGAAGGTACTGTATTAGTAGTTTGTGCAGTTAAACATTGTACAGGTAGAATATTTTGTGATCTATTCCATATATGTATATATATATATATATATAGTACTTATTACATGAGTCAGAGTGTGATATGGTGAAATATTTCAAGAGAAGTATAATTTATTTTCATGAGCCAGAGGCGAGTGAAAATAAAGCCTGAGAGTGAAATATCTAGCCATATCACTCTGAAGAGTGTAATAAGTGGTTTATTCCATGCTAGATATCTTCACTGAAGTTGTCTGTTGGTAATCCAAGGTGTAAAGTTGGTGTAAAGTTGGGGTGAAACTCTCTAGGGGCTCCACAGCCCCCAGCTGGTATTTAGCAGCTGCCATAATCTGATTGGTTAGGCTCCCCCAGAGAAAGGTAGCTGTAAAAAAACAGAAACTGGTAAGCCTGGCCTGTTGCTATAACTGCTAATGTAATGAGATTGGGCAATACAACCATGACAAGACACTATGTGATAATGTATTAACTTGAGACCTCACTGTCAAGTACCTAAGGATAACATTGTGAAGATATCTAGCATGGAATAAATATGGCGAAATATTTCATGAGCAGGCTAATGTATTTTGTAGAGCCAGAGGCGAGAGAAAATAAAGCCTGAGAGTGAAATATCTTGTCATATCACTCTGACAAGTGTAATAAGTGGTTTATTCCACACTTACTAGAGGAAGGGTAACTCACAGCTAAAGTTGGTTGTAGGGGCTACCCACACTCATAGCCCTGACATTTTAGCAGCTGCTCTAACCCTGTTGAGCAGGGTACACCAGAGGAAGGTAGCTGTAAAAACCAGAAAATTGAAAAAGTTTGGCCAGGTTGCTATAACTACCAGGGTAATGAGCTTGAGCAGTACAGCATGAAATAACCTAAATATATCATTGTGAAGATATCTAGGGTGGAATAAATATTTTTATTCCACCCTAGATATCGCAATGATATCTTTAGGCACATGGCCCATAAAATAATTCAAGATATTTCATTCTGTTATTTCACACTGTACTGTGCAAGGCTGGGGGTGTGGGTAGCCCCTACAACCAACTTTAGGTGTGAGTTACCCTTCCTCTAGTACTAACTACAGTAGTAAAGATATCTAGTGTGGAACAAACCACTTATTACACTTGTCAGAGTGATATGACAAGATATTTCACTCTCACGTTTTATTTTTACTCGCCTCTGGCTCTACAAAATAAATTAGCCTCCTGCTCATGAAATATTTCTCCATATAACACTCTGACTCATGTAATAAGGACTATATATATTATATATATGTATACAGTTGAGGAAGTTCACTTGGTATATAACTATGTAGCGATTTGGTATGCCATGGTTGATATTTCAAGGGAAGTAGCTATATATTATATTATTAATAATTACTGTGTAGCCAAGATTTATTAATTAACCCTTGGCATGAATGCTGGTGAGGGTTACAGTCGGTCGGTCGGTCGGTCGGTCGGTAAAAAAAACAATATATATAATGAAGAATTTTCTAATTATTTGTTCTTTCAAATTATGGATACCTCATAAGCTTGATATTCTATAAGTTGCATATTCTTTTAATCCGAGTCCACTTATATTCAATTATGGCATTCATCCAGTTTCAAATGCATCTGATACTACTATGATAGTTGTTTGTGCATAATTATAATGCCAGACAAAGTGGCTTCTTTTGAAGTACATAAAACAATTCATGCTTTTTGCAGAGTTCGTTTTTTCAATTAGCATCAAAATACATGTATATTAAAATTTTCCTTGCTTGTATTAAACTAGTACGGGGCAGGTTTGGTTTTCAAGCCCACAAACTGAATTATTCATACATTAATTTATAATAGTTGTATCTATACAATAATGTAAACTTTATATAATTATTTCGAGAGTATTTTATTTTAGTAATACTTTATTTCAGCAAGAACATTGGAGACTGTGGATGACAACATAATTCATTCGGCACTATTAAGTGGGATTCATTCTGTGGATTTTGAAAGAATGTCAAATTTTATAATAAAATCACTCTCATTGAATGTAGTCAAAAGGTGAAGTATATTGTTTTAGAAATATTGATATAGAATACCACTGTGTGAATTCATCTTCAATATGGCACATGTAAATAGAGCTTCTTCACAAATTGCTTGAAGTAACGAACGTATAGACACAATAATTTTAATAGCGGAACATTACTATAACTGTAGCTGAGATTATAGCAAACCCACATAGAGTTGATCTAGATAAAAGCAATTTGAAATCACTCTGTCTCTCACAGTAATGGTTTTATTTTTAACCAGTTCATCCATAAATAAACAACTAAAATAATATGCATACATAAGATTCTGCCAATAATACCATGTTGTATTGTCCTATGACAATTATAGCTACAATGATAATGTCATAGTGCTTAATGTGTACTGTGGTCACACAGTAGATTATTGCACAAAAGCCAATCAATCCTATCAAATATCTCATTGCACTCAAGGTATTGACACAAGTAATTTAAATAATTTTTGCAATTCTGTTTTCTTTAAATTTATTTTTTTTCTACGTGATTATGTATTTTGTAATAGAATTTTCAACTTAGAGCAACCTCTACACTTGGCTTTAAAAAGAAAGCTTTTTTCCCAAGCAAAAACATTGATCAACTTAAACAGGACAACTGAAAAAGGTATACTTAAAATATGGAATTGATCTTGTGTTTATTCATATATATATTTTTGTAGAAAATTATTTTAAGGTTGCTGAGTTGGTTGAGAATCCTGTGAGTGAAAGTACATTACATGTGGCTCTGGTGAACAGTTCTCCAATAGAAATTTTGAAAATTATAATCAAAAGGTGATATTTTTATGATGCTCTGTTTATTATTTTGATGTATGCCTTATATCACCCTCAACTTGTAGCTGAACTTAATGAACAATATCACCATCTAATGAAGATGTTTTTTTTTGTGCATAACTTAGTCCACTTCTCTATTGAAATTCTATCCAACTCATTAATACCTTACCCCAGCAAACGTATACTTTTTTATTCCTCATTTTTTCTACTGCAACTATCTGGTTGTAATTTATTACTCTACTACCATAGTGCTTATGTTAATCAACCTCCTTTTGTTTAAACACATTTTACGTTTACTGTTCTTTAATTAAGGCAAGTGGTAATTATTCTCCATACAAATTCTGATCCATTTAGTAGATCCATTTGTTGTGCAACGTTTTAAATATGAGCAAAATAAAAAATATACCCATTTAAATTCTTAAAACCAATAAATACATGCAAGTTTTATTTTAGGTAGTTAAATATATGAGTATAAACAGTATAAAACAATTCATGTAGCTAAATTCTAACCATCAATGTTGTTTTTAGCATTGACCCAAATGGACCGCTTTTGATAAATAATAAAATTCAACTTCCAGTAGAAGGTGGTGTTGAAGCTCATTCTATAAAAATAGTAGTATCAGTAAGTTTAATTCATTTAATGTGTTACTTCAAATCAATAGATATTTTTACTTCAAATTACATCCTGTATATGATTTCTTAGTAGAGGTGTTAGGTATTATAATGCAATAGGAAGTTTGACATTATTTTATGTCTGTAAGTATTTTGTTATTGAAATTGTAATGGCTAATAGACAGTTACTAGCATAATTTTATTTCCTAATCAATTAATTTATAGGAGGTAGCTGAAATCTGTACACATAATCAGCAAGATGGAATGCAATATTTGGTATGTTTTGTGTCACAGAGAGTAAATCAATTAGCTTTATAGCTATTTGAATGACTTTGTTGTTTTTTTGTTTTTTTTCAGGAAGATCTTCTCAATAAGTGTGTGGAGCAAAAAAGATTGGACATATTTGAAATGCTAACAGTACACTATGGCCAGGTTTTTCTTTCAACACTTAGATTGGTTGTCCTTGACAATCAAATGGAGTAAGTACTTTAGCAAAGAATAGTATGAGCAACAAAAAGAAGAGAGTAATAATTAGAAAACACGTGAGAAAAGGAAATGACACCATATGTAAAACAGGAAGTGATATAAGTTGTATATGAGTGCTGTCTAGTCAGCTAGTTATTAGTGTTACTTTCGACACTCTTCCTCGCTTACAGTGACAGGTATTTTGGCACAGATGTTTGTCAGAATATCTACCACCATTTCTTTTGTAGGGCAGTTGGTAGTTTCACTTTGTCTTTATTAACTGTCATATGAAAAGATGCCTAAGATTGATATTGTTGTTCTTGCGTAAAACTGTGGGCTCTTGCATAGCAATGATTGATTGGTTGTCCTCCATAATTGTAGAAGTAGAATGACATGAAGATGGATTGTGAAATTCCAAAATCAGTCTTCTCAGTCAGATAGTTTCTTGAGTGGCACTTGACAACCAACACAGCCTGCCTCAGCATATATTGGGCAACTGTGTCTTGCTCCTAGAAATAGGTCCACCAGCAATAAGAACCATATACCCATAAGTGGACTTTCTGCTCTCTCAACCAACAGCCCAGTTGGCATCAGAGTATTCCACTATGCTTCCAGACACAATTCCACTGAAAATAATAGTGTGCTGACTCTTTTAGGTAAAAAACCCACTTAATTACTAATGAGACTTTCCAGGAGTGAAACCAAGGTCCCAACAACATGAGCTATACCAATTTCTTGTGCAAACAGACACATGATACTCTGCAACAACAGACTGATAAAGCTGCTGATTCTCACTGTTTCTCCTCTGCCAGTTTTGTGAGATGCGTTCCTAGGTCTACCGGTTTAGCAATAGACCTACATTTATTTATTTCTTGCTTCTCCGTCAGGTTGGCTGTGTAGTCAGCTGATCCCATCCAGGTGTTGGCTCTGCCTCATTTTGTACTATGGTTGTTCCTCAAGTGGTGGAGCTTTCTAATACCCTGGTTTAACCTTCTGAAGAGATGCTTTATTGTTCTCAGCCAACACAATGTCATGAACACACACTCCAATAAGTGAATATTTCCCAGTAGATGACACATAGATGCAGGGGTCTAACCTTCTCTGCTTAAATCCCATTATCCAAGGTGTTGTTCCAACTCCATGACAGTTTAAGGCAATATATGCAGCACTAGTTGAGCTTGCACATGACATCTTCACCCCCACTGTTGATGTGTCCCTCTGGCTGTCGGATACAGACTTCTTCCTATTCAGGAATGCTGTGGTCATGGCAGAATAACCGGGGACAAAAGATTATTGGTATTATACTTTTATCGGTAAGAAATATGTAGACTGACTAAAAAATGAGGGCTCTTTCTGAAAAAAAAGGGGGGGGGGGGCTCGACTGGTGTCGTAGGAGCCCCCCTTTATTCAGAAAGAGCCCTCATTTTTAACTAGTCTATTTCTTATTGATAAAAGTATAACACCGATAACATTTTGTCTGCTGTTATTTTTTTACCTCCAATAATCACGATCGTGTAATGAGCGCACCCCTACTTATGAATATGCTAAGTCAGGATTTTTGCTATTCGTCGTCCTTTTATAATATAGCAGACCAACTCTTAGTATGCCAAAGCTGAGCAAGTATGACATTATCCTGACAGAATAGTATTGTATTTAGTGGTTATTCAATTTTTTCTTCAAGGTTGAATTATATCTATGTAACTACTTTCAATAATATCTAGAATGTCTTTGTAGTTTTCATGTTTTTCTCATGAAATCAGTTTTCATTTTTATTCATGATTTAATTACCTATTCACTCATTAAACAAAATGTTTGTAAACTTGTTTGGTCATTAGTTTTAATTTTCCTTCCTGATGGTAGCTGTTCATTATATCAGTTGTAGGCAGTTAGATTATAATGCTAATTTTGTGTGAATGAATATTAAAATATTATCTTGTAGGAAATACAATGTATACAACATTTCCATAAGTAGCTCTCGCTATGTCACCACTTCTTGAAAAGAGCCCTCCAATAAAAAAAATTCTAGATCTGCCTCTGGTCATGTCTACTTAGTGGAGTTGTAGTCCACTCTGAGTTGATAGAGCAATGAGGGTTCTCAATGACGATGTCTAACCACAGAGCAAAAGGTCTCCTTATAGTTTGATATGTACTTCTGATTATACCTCTGCTCTACCAGACGTGCCTTGTATCTCTCAATAGTATTGCCATCTAGTCCAGTCTTCATCCCCATTTACTTTCAATAGCTTTCTGTCCTGGGAACAGGAGAGTGAGTTCCATACATCATTTTCCTTCATTGACTTGGTCTCCTTCTTCATTGCCTGGTTCCATAATTCCTTTTCTAGATAATACTTTGCCTCCTCTAGTGAGATGGGCTCTGAGCACTTCTGCAGATTTAGTCGCTCTCCATACAATTCTGTCTTCTCACTCTCTCTTGGTGATATTATTGGTTCCAGAATAATCTCCTCCAATGTGTCGGACTCTTCTGACCATTCATTAGTATGTTGAAGTCCACTCTCTGTACAGGAGTTTCAACTTCATCTGTTGACAACTAATAAACTGTGTCAACTTCATCAAAGTTCACGTTCAACTGTGCACAATCTTGTGGGTCTCTCTGCTGAAAATTATGTAACCTTTCTGAACACTGCTATATTCCAAACACAATTACTACATTGCAAATATTCACAATCTTCTGGATCTCTCTGTTGAAAAGCATGTAGCCCTTCTTAACTACTATACCTCACAAAACACATTTATAGTCTTGGAGTCCAGTTTTCCTCTGCATTTCTTGGAAATTTGCACAAGGCTGTGAGCAAACACAATTACTACATTGCAAATATGCACAATCTTCTGGATCTCTCTGTTGAAAAGCATGTAGCCCTTCTTAACTACTATACCTCACAAAACACATTTATAGTCTTGGAGTCCAGTTTTCCTCTGCATTTCTTGGAAATTTGCACAAGGCTGTGAGCAAACACAATTACTACATTGCAAATATGCACAATCTTCTGGATCTCTCTGTTGAAAAGCATGTAGCCCTTCTTAACTACTATACCTCACAAAACACATTTATAGTCTTGGAGTCCAGTTTTCCTCTGCATTTCTTGGAAATTTGCACAAGGCTGTGGCAAACACTCTCACATGTTCCACTTCTGGTTTGTTTCCATACCTTGCCTTATCTGATGTCATTTCTTCCACTGCTGAAGTCGGGCTTCTATTCATTAGATTTGCGGCAGCTGTAGATACCTTTTCTGCCCAAAATCCCTGAAGAAGTTTCAAATCCAAAAGCATGGCTCTGGTTATCTCTATTAGCATACAATTCAGTTGTTCTGCAACTCCATTCTGTTCTGGAGCATAGGGATTGTCTTTTCGTGTGTGATCCCATAGGCTTTGAGATTTCCTGGAACGTGTTTGAAGTGTACTCACCATAGTTGTCAATTGGCGGGCCTTTACGTATTCAACATCCACCATTTCCATTCTGTGAACTTGCTGTATACCTGGTCCTTTGTTTTAAGGGGTACACCCACACATAACAAATTTTTTCATTTATTGTGTGAAAGTAATCTGTCACTCCTATCAATTTCGTTCCCATCTTCCCACACACATCAGAGTGTAATGGTTTAGAAGAGTATGTGCCACTAAGTCTACAGCTGTCCCAAGTAGATACTTGTGACTGCATTGTTGATTTCCTCCTGTTAACTACTTGAACTTGAGCAAATTTCCAGCTTTTCTGTTTAAAATGGACAATCTTTCCACATGAAAACAATTTCTAGTTGGGATTTTGGGTCACAAGAATCTTCCTCCCATCATAACCGACTTCCTTTTCCTCCAACATCTCCTCTTTTGCAGAAGCTTCTCCATCAGAGTCTCCAGTGGTGGCACAGTTTCCAATCCACTTTCCATGGCTGTAACTAGCATGTTATAGCTATCAGGCAGGCGTGTGAGTAGGTATACCACCTTATTCTTGTCTGACACAGGTTCTGCAACAACATGATTCCCTGAAAATTTCAGTCACGGTTTTGACATGGATCTTCTGGAGCCAATTTCATCGAGATATGCTATGGTGTGAATTCACTGGATACCAAGGAAACATGTCCGCTGGTCACACGAGGAAGATTCGAACTGATGTCCTCTGTCTAATGTAATCATGGCAGGAACATCCAGGCATGCACATGTCTGATCATAGGAGAAGCTTTGGGCCAATGTGTGAACCAGTTGATACAAGTCAACAGTAGCTGAAACCATTAGAGGATGGTTGAGGACCCACAATATTGATAAGCACATGATCAAAACGTTGACCAGGAGTGGCAAATTTAGAAATTAAGCGAGTGTGCATTGTACTTCTGGCACTGGAGGCAGGTACGAGCCCATTTGCATACATAACAAGCAGTCAGAAGAGGATGAGTCATGTAAATGCTGGGGTGAGACAGAATATGTAGACTTGAAGACAGTATGATGATTATTCTTAGGCACAAAGTGGTTGCATGACACCTGTGGAAGTTCACATAGAATGGTTGAATCACACATGGGTAAAAATACTACTTCCAGCTTGAGGGAGGATAATACGTCATATTCCATCATCACTTGTTTTTTAACACTAGCCATTGCACTAGAGTCGACCACTGGAGGCAATCTGTCACGAAGAGTATTGATCCTAGACAGTGCTTCTGCAAGGGCATTTTCAGTTCCCTTATAAATATCAAATGTCAACATGAACTGGGCAAAGTAGTCCACACGACGCGCTTGTCATGGGGAGTGTCTATCATTTTAAGTCAAGATCAGGAGTAGTTTGTGGTATGTCAGGATGTGAAATGAACGTCTTTCGCAAAGTAGCAGAAAAGTTGGATGTAAAGATATATGGCCAACAACTCACTGTCATAAGTACTGTAGCTGGTCTCAGCTGGCTTTAGTGTCTTGGAGAAGAAAGTGACAGGCTGCCAGGTAGTTTGGGCGTACTGCTGCAGGACTGCTCCGACTGCAGTGTCAGAGTCATCAGGCATGTGGGGCATTAAGCATGGGGTGAATGAGAAGTGTGGCATTGGCGAGAGCTTCTTTGGTAGAATTGAAGGCAGAAATAGCTTTATCTGTCTGTTGGAGAGGAGTCAATTTGTCTTTAGAGTGGGTTAATAATTGGTGGAGAGGTTGCATGGATGTGGCACTAGATGGCAGGAAATGTTTGTATAATTCGACAATACCTAGGAATTCTCAAGGCTTGCGCTGACAGGTAGGCTGTGGAAACTCGAATAATAAATATAGTCTGTGAAATTGAGAATCAATATTATTTGTAGTTTCAAAATAGCATTAGTATTATGTTAAATCATCCAATATGAGATTATCCAAAACAAGCATGTTTAGCTAGATACTTTAAGTATTAATCCCAATTAAACTTCAAAATTAACTTTATAATTATTATGATACGGGTTTGCAGGAAATTTGCACACGTAATTATACGATATTCAAATGAAGATTTGTTTACTGTCCTGACAACTGAGGTTTCATCATGTGGTACAAACGAAAAAACAATTTATTTTAATGAGTTGATCAAGAAAATGCCAGGTAATAAAATTCTTATAAGAAATAGTAAGATTCTTTATAAAATAAAAAATGTTTTGGTATAGATGTTGCCCTGGAAGCTTTAGATCGAAATGCAAATGCTGATGAAAAAATGAAGCATAAATTGCTGTTGGATAATGGATGGCATGACAACAAGTTAGTTAACTAAATTAAAAAATATTTTAAGTTTTAAGTAGTTGTTTTGAATAGTGTGTTTTAATCTTGGACGAACATTTATTATCACTCAAAATTTTGATAAACTGCTTAGGGAAAACATGATTGAGAGCGAGTAAAGTTAAAAAGGACATTAGTGCAACATATAGCATACACATATTAAGTACTTATAAAGTATTGATGATATACTAATTGGAGTAATGCCCTTCACGATTAATTAATGGCTTGCTAAATGGAAGTAGTGCCTGCTGTCACTATTGGTGTATTGTATCTATTATTGTAGCTTGTAGCTTCGATAAGCTTGCTGAAGTAATAAGAGATAACAGTGTTTTTAATGTTTCTTGCATCATCATACTTAAACAATAATAAATACCTTTAATGGGCCAGAATGTTTGATTCAAAATCAATATTCCAAAAAATAAGGGTACTCTGAAGTTGTAGCTACAACTTAAATAGCATAAGACTCCTGTATCACTAATATAATGTATATACTTGCTACTAGCAATACAGCACAATTAGAGCAGAATATTCAACTTCAGGATGTCAATATACAACAGCCTCAAGAAGCCAATGAGCAACAACAATCTCAAGATGAACAACCATGCAAAAGTGTTGATAATATTGTACATCCACTAGACTTGATGGTATGTAGAAAAAAACCCAATATTAAAAAATTCATGTGAAATTTACAGAAAGCAAGTGTATGTGTGTTTTGTATGTCTGCCTACTTGTTTCTGCTTATCTGACTGCCTTTTAGGACTAGAATACAGCATTGTAAATTGAGTTTTCTGTTGCTGCTAACAATATTAATAATAACTCATGTAGTTCAGCATTGTGTCTACATTGTTTCTTTACAGTAGGTGGTAGTATTTAATATCTGGGGTTAGCACAGAACCTAACTAAGAAGTTGCAACTTTTATAAATCTAAAAATAAACTTTTTTATTGTGATTACTGCACTTGATATCTATCACAGGTTGATTTAGATCAAGAAAGACTACTTCAACATCATACAGTAAAGGAATATCTTTATAGTCACTGGAGAGCAATAGGCATCTGGATTTACTTTTTAGAGGTTTTTCTATATGCTATATTTTTAGTACTATTTTCAGCACTGGTTGAAATTGTCCCGCATCCTATTAAACAAAGATGTGGTAAGTATATTAATTATTGTGCATAAATTTAGTTAGGTGTTGATGTACCTAAGGTTATAGTAGTCTTGCAAATACAATATGCAAATAATGTCATGTAGGATATTTCCTTTTGTAACTATAACAAGATTACCTAGATGATATTTTGTATGTTTGTTATAGCTAAGCTCGATTAAGAGTTATAATATTATTTTATTGAATAATTTAGCACTCAATATGATCTTATTCCTATTATATATTTTAATTAGATTTTACTGAGAACATGGATTTATCTACCAATAGTAGTAAGAAAAAATTGATCATTTTTTTGTATTTATATTACAATATTTTAATCAGATGCAGGTGACTTAATTATATACTGCCTATCTGCACTGAGTATGCTGTTCTTGGTACTGCAAGCAATGTATACTTGTGTGATATTTGTGGTTTTTCAAGTAAAGGGTAAACACACGAAGAAAAAAAAAATTCGACTATATCTGTCATCAGCCAAAGATGCAGTGCTCCAACTTGTACTCTGTTCTTTGGTATTAACATTTTGTATATCATCAATTTATATCACAGCTAACGATAAACATTATTCTAAAGATTTTTGGCGAGTTGGAATATTTGCTATCATTTTTGGATGGACAAATTTACTACTTTTAAGCTCTAAATTTCCAGCATTTGGCGAGTACACATTAATTTTTGGCAGCATTTTAACAACTTTCCTGAAGATAACATTTTTTGGATTTGTTCTAATAATGGCTTCAACCATTGTGCTGCGAATGCTCTTTTATAACCCAATAGAATTGGTAAATTGTTAATATAAGATTTCATGTATATACATTACACATTTATGATATCCATTGTAGAATTCTCCATTTTTTACTTTTGGTAGTAGTATAGTCAAGTTAATCACCATGATAACAGGAGAATTAGATTTTCAAGACACTTTTGGATTCTCATTCGATTCAAATGACACCACTAGTCACAACATTTATGATCTTGGCATGAGTTACTTCGTGTGGATAATATTTTTGATCATCATTCCTATATTACTTTCTAACATGCTGGTATGTATCTTATACTAAATGAGTTTATATCATTGTATATATGATGTATATCTTATATTGTACAGATAAATATCTAGTAAATTATTTTGTGATGTTCAAAAACTAAAAAAATGTGGAGTTAAATTAAATTGGTTTTGTTGTTGTTATATATTTGTTTCAGATTGCTCTAGCTGTGGGAGATGCTACAGAAATTCATAAACATGCATCTATCAGGAAACTTAAATTATTAGTGAGTTAACTAGAGTCATAAGTCTTATATTTTATTAAAAATAAGCAAAAAAACATCAGGAGTAAAATACTTGAGAAAAATTACAATCTACATAATATTTATAATAATAGCAGTTTCTCTGTCCACCTATATACATGTAAGTGGGGTGTCTGTATTCATAAACAATTTATTGCTGGACTGAGTTGGCAAAGAGTGTGCATCTATTGTAGCTAACATAATCCACCACAAATCATGGGTAGAACAAAGTCAGATAACCAGGAGAATACAATAATCAAGAAAAATGAAGCACGAGAAAAGGCTGACTGATGAAACTACTTAAATGAATATAGCTACTAAATACTATTTTAACTTCGGTAGCATTAATAAAATAGTTCAAACGTTTTGTCTCCATAGGTCCTTCATCAGTGGCTTTATAAAAAGTGAGAAAATAAAATAAATTTATTTTATTTTGTTTTCTTAATTTTTAAAATGACACTAATGACACTAATGAAGGCCCAAAATGTACGAACTATTATTATAAATACTATACTGAAGTTAAATTAAAATATTATTTAGTAGCTATATATATGGCATAGTAAAATGGATCTTTTTGAAATACTTAAATGAAGAAGTGAAGATAAAACACAGAAAGGACAGGGATACTCTAAAGTATGAGAGATAGACAAAGAAGGAGAAGGAAACCCATGAATTTGAAAAAGAGGATAGAGAAAAACTGGGATGGCTCGGAAAAAAAAGTGAGTAGGAGAGAGAAACCATGGATAAAAATATCTCATAATAATACACTTCAAATTTGCAAAGTTAATATGTCACAGTGTTGGTGGGGTACTTGTTCATTATTATTATTATTATTATTATTATTATTATTATTATTATTATTATTATTATTATTATTATTACTACTACTACTATTTTTATTATAACTAGCAAGTACTCCGCCATGTGGCGCTTGAAATATTACAATGTAAGAAGCAGTAGCATAAGTTCATTATTATTCATGGTTTCATTCTCTACCCTTGGTTAAGGTTACATCAGTTTCACTCTCCTGTTCTATTTTTTCCTGAACTTTCTCATTTCTGTATCCTCCACATTACCTTTTTTCAGCTCTTCTTATTGAGTCATGGAGTCCTTTCTCCTCTTTTGTCCAACTCCACTGCTTCTGAATCACTCTGTCCTTCAATTAAGATTGTGGACTTAGGCTTTGTGAAATTTTGCCTTCTGTTTCTATTTTCATCTTCCTTTTTGAAACTTATGCCACATTTACTCGGCAATTCGATTTCACCCACTTTTTAGTACAATATTAATTGTTCCTTTTTGCCTTTTCTTTCATATTTTCTCCTTCTTTTTACTACAGCACCTTTCCTCATTGATTCCATCAGCAACCGCTTTTTGCCTTTTCTCTTTAGCACTTTAGCCTCCTTTTTTGAAATCTATGCCGCCTATTCCACCCGCTTTTAGTTACAATTACAGTAATCACCTTTCTACTGAATGTGAAGTCACTTTACGCATAATCCTCTTTCTAGGCAAGTCTTGCCTTCTTTCCATTTATTGTTATACCTGGTTATGTTGCAAATAAATTCGCGTATCGTAGCCAAACCCTTTACTTTTCTTACATTTGTTTCTATTATCCATTTTTGTTTTTTGTTGTACCAGGTGTGGTTGCTAATTTAGTTTACCCGGTAATTCAGCTCTAGTTTTCGAGTATTGTGCGTCTGCATGGTCTAGCTCATTAACTCATGAATTATTCATGAGTGCAAACGTCATCGTCGGTCACGGGTATTTCTAGTGATGTGATTCAGCACAAATGGCAGCAAGCTATTGTCCACATGCAAGTAATTCACACACAAGGTAGAGTCTGATAAAAGTTGATTACAAAAAAAAGTAACAATAAGGCTACATACATTTAGATAGGCTTACATCTACCTAGTTTTAGAAGGTATCACTTAGTCTATTTAGTTCTAAAAGTAATTACAAGTAGCTATGTAGCCATTGACTATAGTAGTGATAACTTCATCTAAATGACTTGTGTTCCTGACAAAGGCACTCTAGAAATGTAAAAATGGCGGAGTTTTTAAACGAGTATGGTAAGGGTATTCAATGCCATAGTCCACTTGCAGCAACTATTTGACTTGGAAAAATCAATAAAACATGAGGAATTACTACACAGTTTATAGTTTTACCCTAATGATAACTACAGCAGTAGCCGAAAAAAAAACTGCATAAAGCAGCTTATATGTTTATTTGGTAGTTGTGCTATTCATTAGGTAAGCAGTAGCTGTAGCACTCTATGCTTTCGCACACATTTGTTCACTCAACACAAGACTTACTTCGTGCTTTGACTATTGGACAATGGATTTTCAAGTAAGAACAATACTGTTGGGTAGGGCAAAACTATGACAAACAGCCATTAGCCAAGATTAAAAATGGAACTCCTAAGTTTGTAAGACATAACTGCATCTGCACACAATTTGTTACCCCTGTAAGTGTCTTGCTCACTATCGCTCGCCGATTATATAGATTATTATTATTATTATTATTTATTATTATTATCATCATTATCATCATCATCATTATGTTGTTGTTGTTGTCGTTATTGTTATTGTTGTTGCGATTGTTATTATTATTAATTCAGTTGACAATGGTCATATTTACGGTTAAAACTAATGTTAAGAGGGAGTTACATGTAAGAGAAATCAAGCAAAGCTAAACTTAATTTGTTCCATATTATCTTTGTAAACTGCTATAAAATTCAACCATTTTGTTACTATTATTATGGTTGGTAAAATTCTGAAATCATAGCAAAAAGAAAATATTACTATTATTATAATTATTTCAGCCCAGAATGACTGAATTCTGAAATATTCTTAGTTAAAATAGTAAGCAGCCACCACCTTATTATTTGTGTATAATCAGTAGCAAAAATTATAAATGTTTGGGTTAGTTATAATTGCTGGCTGTAGATAATGTACACAACCGTGACTACTAAGCATCCATCACACTGAAACGCAAGTTTATTATTATTTGCCTTCAAACAGCAAACTTAAGCTATAAAAGAGGTGCTTTTATAGGCATTGTAGGATACTTTTAGATCACTTAGGTGTCATAAATATTACACTAGGGTAGTTGAGAAAGCAAATTTAAGTTGTATTTTCTATGATTTCATGTCCACTATAAATTTAAATTCTTAATATTTTTTTGGTTGGTTTCCGAGGTAAAGTTTATGAGCATACCTCTATTTGCACTATTTTTCCTCTAATTATGCAATAATTCCCTTATTCTGCAAACGAGTTGCTGGATGATTAAAGCAAATAAGATAAAAACACTAGCTAGTGCGAAAATACATTTGTAGAAAATACATTTGGAAAATCAGTAAATGAATGGCTTAGTGTTATTTATGTCTTAATTTACTACTTTAAAAATAGGTGTACTGGGTTACTGCATTTCAAGTTAAGGAGAAGCCAACAATTTCACGTTATCTGCAAAGCTGTCTTGATCATATAATAAATATTTATGAAGTGCTTAGAGAATATATATACGAGAAAGGAAATAATGATATGAGTTCTTATAGCAAGGTATGTTGTAATATCAATAATAACTTCTGTGCATATTTGGAACAGTTAATTGAAATAATATACAATCATGGAATTTATAAACTAAGCAAACTCTATGTAGCAAATTCAACTAATATTTTACACTTTGTAGATGAGAGATGAGGACATTGTTAAAATAAAGGATAGATATGCTGAAGATATTCCTAAATCGGATACTGAGATAATACAGATTATTAAGGAAGTGACGATTACTAACCAAAACAAACTAACGGAAGTTAAGGTTAGTTTCTTATGGGTGAATATGGAAAGTAGCTCAATAGAACAAATACAATGTAGGACAAGTATAATTAGCTATTTACTTGTGCTTATGAATGGTTACTGGAAGATTGATTATAAATATTACAATATTATAGATTTTTATGGCATGATACATACCTTTGAACACTTTTCTGCATTGCACAATGACAGTGAAAAATGATGCATTTACATGTCCAGCTATAGTGAATACAGAGAAACCATTGACATGTACTCAATTCTTAGACATTACTGCTCATTTACAATCATAAATATTTAATTAGGAAAGTCATGATGCTGCACTCCAAAAAGTACAAAGAAACCAAGCTCATCTTATGCATTAAATCCTCACCTACATTATTATTGAGTTATATAATTGGAATATTGTAGTTTTGGGTTATTTTTTTGTTATAAATATGTATCATTTTTATTGTAGCTGTCACAGAACTACAAAGTTATATAATAGTCATCAGTAGTATAATATGTTGTTTAAATCTGTGATATTTGTGAATTCCTAGAGTCAAGTTTATGTTTTTCTCAGGTGTTAGCAGTTATACAATTTAATAATGCAAATTTCTGTATTTTCTTGCAAATATCTCAAACAGTACATAGTATTGACTGGAGTAATACATAGTACAGTTACACTTGCAACTTAAAACTCAAGTGATTAGTGTTTAACCATTCTGGAAATTGAAACTTAAAATTAATACAGGGCTTCTCACAATTAAAAGAATTAAAAAAAGACAGTACATTTGCAACAATAAAAATGCCTATAGAAAAACAAGCGGACAAATAAGCAAACAGGAAATGGTGATGCAATTAAGTGATAAGTAAATGGCATGTAATGGTTATAACATTTCATTCACCACACATGGACGTAAATGCTTATTTTAGAACAAACTTAATAAATAATCAATTAGTTGATTACATAATGATACATGACTGATCTCTAAGCAGAAGTCACATAGCTATTTAACACATAGTAATAAAGAGTACATTGCAGTAATTGTGTTCTGGGAGTTAATGAAAGTAATTTATTCAGTTTTAGGAAATACTGGTAAAATAATTCGACATGTCAAAAGCTGTTGGCTTTCAGTTGTTGGGTAGTTGTCTTTAACTTGATAATCATGAGACAGTGAAGTTGTAAATTCAGGAGGGTCATGTCCAGGAGATGGAGGTGTAGGAGAGTCCTGTCCATGAGATAGAGCAGGAGGAGGGCCATTTCCATCAGATGGAGGAGTAGGAGAGTCCTGTCCATGAGGAGATAAAGGAGGAAGAGGGCCATTTCCATCAGATGGAGGAGTGGGAGAGTCCTGACCGTGAGATGGAGGAGGAAGAGGGCCATTTCCATCAGATGGAGGAGTGGGAGAGTCCTGTCCATGAGATAGAAGAGGAGGAAAAGGGTTATTTCCATCAGATGGAGGAGTGGGAAAGTGTCCATAATATGAAGGAAAGGGAGGGCTGTATCCATGAGATGGAGGATTAGAAGGGACATGTTCGTGAGATGAAGGTACGAACATTCCAGGTAAAGGCTTTTTGTGTCCAGAAGGAGCATTTAAGTTATCATAAAGATGACCGAGTCTGTTACATTGGAAAGTAATGTTTATTCCCTGCAGCACAAGAGAAGCATAGCATTATAATGTACTTCAATCTATTGCAGACTATACCTGCAAATTTGTGAAATTGTCCAATGCATCATGGTTGTTATCCACTTGCGCTATGACTTCTGTAAAGTGTGCTGACAGAGCTGCCTGCTGGGTTTTGTGGTGCAGCACCTTGCGGATGGATATCACTGCTACCACTAGACTCACTAAAGTAAGGATAATGTTGCACAAAACATAACATATGATTGCCACTTGCTTCGCTTCACACTTCTTCTTGAGTTGAGCGATATTCCCACTAGAAGTGCTTAAAGGTATTTCAATATCCATTGAAGCAATATTGTCATCAGACAAGGTGTCCATTGTATAGCAGTAGTTCTCAGACCTGACTTGGCTGCTTATTTTAAAGAGCTTTTTAATTTACTAAGTTTAATTCTCTTGGATTGGTCAATTCTATATTCGTCTGATTTTTTCTTGTAACTGTTCTGATTATAATAATTGATGAAAAGTATTGCTGTTCTCTTGTTATTGTTTTTGCTCATTGTATGTAGTAGCCCTGGTGAAGATTAATCCAAACAGACTATATATACATTATTCAACACACACAAACAATCATCTTTTCTGGTTCTGTAGCTAGCTATAATACTTATTCATATGATATTAAATTATTTATATGTATTGAGCACATGTTCCAATACTCATCATATTTTACTAAATAAATATCATACATGATAGCAGATGCTGTCCATTACTTATGTCCAGCATAAAATTTAAAACCAGTATCATTGTTGATTAATGTAACTTTTGTTGATTATAATGGTCACATTATATATAATGTTTATTATTTAGAATATGCTATTCCATTTATTAAGCTAAATTTTATGTAGACTAGTGGTGTGCTTGAGCACAAATGGCGAGCGAGCCTAAAGACTATACTATATTTATATGAATGATTTTGACTTCTAACACTGAAGCTACTGAAAATAAGGTCCAGTTTTTAAATTTAGCATACACGGTAAAGGGATTTCAGTGCCATAGTAACAACTCTCTGCAACTGCTTGAATTGAAGGTAAAAAACAACAACAAAACAGTACACGTTATTTAAAAGTTTTCTTTGTGACATTGTTTAGCTAAGTAGTGGTTGTAACACACAATGCTTTGACACAACAGGACATGCACCTACACAGACTTACCTTGCAGTTAGTGGACAATGTATTTTCAAGTAAATACTGTTGCGCACGGCTTATAACGATGACAAAGAGCGGATTGACTTACCACCGCCACTAACTCGAATAGAAATGGAAGTCCCTTAAAGTTTTAACTGCACCCGTAAAAGAATTCAAAACGGTAAACAATTCAATTTCTAGGGTGATACGGGTACTGATCGATAAACCAGAGGATTCTGTTTAGTGCAATTTGGGACGGGGTCGACCACATAACTAACACAAAACGCGAGGGTCAAAGTACAAAATGACATACGTACGTCCAAACATATATACAAATAAACTAGTGGTGTGCTTGAGCACAAATGGCGAGCGAGCCTGATAGTTAGGTAACATAAAATGTTACTATTTTTAGCTTACTTCTTGCAAACACTATAATAGCAGTTATGACATTAGATTTCAGCAAACAGATACAAAATCACTCTCTTACCTGATTAATGGTAACTTTTGTAGTATCAAACATCAACCATTCTGATAATCTCAATCACCAGTGACTCTTGAACAAGCTCTCAGCTACGATAAAAAATAAAACAGTGTTATTATTTGTAATTTTAGCCAACAAATATGGAATTACTACTTACCTCATTCTTGAGTATTGATAACTTCTGTAATATCAAATTGAAGTTACTTTGACCATCTGAATTACCTCGAATTCTTGACAACAAGCTCTCAGCTACATAAACAAAAGACAATCAATTTTAGCACACAAATACAAAATTACTTTCTTACCTCATTTTCTTGAGCAGTAGTAACTTCCTAGTACCAAATTTGAGTCATTCTGACTATTGAATTTACCAGTCACTGTTGACAACAAGCTCTTAGCTGAGTTAACAATAACAGTACCAGAATAAACTAGAAAGCAGTGGCAAAAAGCGCAGTTTGACAAAGACTTCACAATTGTTTCAAAAAGAGAGTAGCTATAAACGTTTTGGTTGAAACAGGTTGAAAGGTAGTACAGCAGGATTCTCCGCGCTCGTTAATTGAAAAATACTGGAACTGTGAACGCTTTACCTAACTTACGTAATTAGAAGCGCGGGCGAAAACAGAGGTCTCACGTACCCCATAAACAGATAAATAAATAAATATAGCGAAATCTCGATTGAGTTACCCCTGATAGTGTCTCGCTCGCTTCGCTCGCTCGCCAATAAACTAGTGGTGTGCTTGAGCACAAATGGCGAGCGAGCTTTAAACTACACTATTGTTAAATGATTGATTTTAACAAGTAACACTCAAGCTACTAAAATAATAGTCAAGTTTTTAAATTACGTATGCGGTAAAGGGGATTCAAAGCCATAGTAACCGCTCCCAGCAACTGTTTGAATTGAAAAAGAAGCAACAAAATCAAGTCACTTTATTTAAAGTTTCCTTTGTGACATTCTTAATAGTAGTTGTAACGCACAATACTTTCACACAACTGAACATACCTACGCAAGACTTACCTTCGGTTCGTCTAGTGGACAATGAATTTACAAGTAAATGCTGTTGAGTAGGGCTTATAACTGTGACAAATAGCAACTAACTCGAATAGAAATGGAGCTCCCATAAGTTTTTGCGTTTAAACTGCACCCGCAAAAGAATTCAAAGCAGTAAACAATTCAATTTCTAAGGTGATACGGGTAATGGTCGCTAAACCGGAGGATTCTGTTTAGTGAAGTTTGGGACGGGGTCGAACGCGGAGTAAACACAAAAATACGGAGGGTCAAAGTACAAAATGACATACATACGTCCAAACATATATATAAATAAACAAACATCCCCGATTTTCGATTGTGTTACCCCTGTAAGTGTCTCGCTCGCTACGCTCGCTCGCCAACTAATACAAACAGTTCTACTCATTTTATTGTTTCTGATTATTGGCGAGCGAGACACTTACAGGGGTAAAAATGAAAAAATCGGGGATGTTTATTTATTTGTATATATGTTTGGACGTATGTATGTCATTTTGTACTTTGACCCTCGCGTTTTTGTGTTAGTTATTTGTTCGACCCCGTCCCAAATTGCACTAAACAGAATCCTCTGGTTTATCGATCAGTACCCGTATCACCCTAGAAATTGAATTGTTTACCGTTTTGAATTCTTTTGCGGTTTGCAGTTAATACTTGACAACTTAAGGGACTTCCATTTCTATTCGAGTTAGTGGCGGTGGTAAGTCAATGCGCTCTTTGTCATAGTTATAAGCCGTGCGCACAGTATTTACCTGAAAATACATTGTCCACTAGACTACTGCCAAGGAAGTCTGTGTAGGTGCATGTCCAGCTGGTGTCAAAGCATGGTGTGTTCAACCACTACTAGCAAAGAATATCACAAAGAAACTTTTAAAATAACGCGTATGTTTTGTTGTTGTTGTTTTTTCCTTCAATTCAAGCAGTTGCAGAGAGTTGTTACTATGGCACTGAAATCACTTTACCTGTATGCTAATTTAAAAACTGGACCTTATTTTCAGATAGCTTCAGTGTTAGAATTAAAATAGTATAGTCTCTTTAGGCTCGCTCGCCATTTGTGCTCAAAGCACACCACTAGTATATGATGGACGTACGATGTCATTTTGTACTTTGACCCTCCGTATTTTTGTGTTCGCTCCGCGTTCGACCCCGTCCCAAACTTCACTAAACAGAATCCTCCGGTTTAGCGACCATTACCCGTATCACCTTAGAAATTGAATTGTTTACGGCTTTGAATTGTTTTGCGGGTGCAGTTAAAAACTCAAAATCTTATGGGAGCTCCATTTCTATTCGAGTTAGTGGCGGTGGTAAGTTAATGCGCTATTTGTCACAGTTATAAGCCCTACTCAACAGTATTTACTTAAAAATGCATTGTCCACTAGACTTACCATGAAGGTAAGTCTTGCGTAGGTATGTTTAGTTGTGTGAAAATATTGTGCGTTATAACTACTATTAAGAATATCACAGAGAAAATTTTAAATAACGTGATTTGATTTTGTTGCTTCTTTTTCAATTCAAACTGTTGCGGGAGCGGTTACTATGACATTGAAACCCCTTTACCTCATACGTAATTTAAAAACTTGACTTTTATTTAATAGCTTGAGTGTTAGTTGTTAAAATCAAATTTAATAATAGTGGTTAAAGGCTCGCTCGCCATTTGTGCTCAAGCACACCACTAGTTTATTTGTATATATGTTTGGACGTATGTATGTCATTTTGTACTTTGACCCTCGCGTTTTTGTGTTAGTTATTTGTTCGACCCCGTCCCAAATTGCACTAAACAGAATCCTCTGGTTTATCGATCAGTACCCGTATCACCCTAGAAATTGAATTGTTTACCGTTTTGAATACTTTTGCGGGTGCAGTTAATACTTGACAACTTAAGGGACTTCCATTTCTATTCGAGTTAGTGGCGGTGGTAAGTCAATGCGCTCTTTGTCATAGTTATAAGCCGTGCGCACAGTATTTACCGGAAAATACATTGTCCACTAGACTACTGCCAAGGTAAGTCTGTGTAGGTGCATGTCCAGCTGTGTCAAAGCATTGTGTGTTACAACTAGTTGGGCGGAGCCCGACCTCTGCTGGGGAGAGGTCGGGTAACAAGCCTTTGTACCATGGTTAGTTCAAACCGTCCAATCAGATTTCTCAATTCGGGGTGAATAAATCACTTATACACCTCCTAGGAGGTGAATATTTTTTGCCCGTGGCAGCCATGGTACAAGTCGGTTGCACCGCTCGGTGCGCGGTCGGTACGGGATTTACACTATCCTCGGGCCTTCCGCCCTCGGTTGTGTAAATCCCATACCGACCTCCACCTCGTGATGTAACCTATACATACCCGGATTTGTTCCCTGCTGCAACGTACGTTGCAGTCCAATCAGATTGAAGTGTGGTTAAATGCTAAGGAAATTAGCTGACTCAGCAGAACAAACCCGGGTATAGGCTTGTTACCCGACCTCTCCCTTCAGAAGAGGTCGGGCTCCGCCCAACTATGTTACAACCACTACTTAGCTAAAGAATATCACAAAGAAAACTTTTAAATAACGCTATTGTTTTGTTGTTGTTGTTTTTTCCTTCAATTCAAGCAGTTGCAGAGAGTTGTTACTATGGCACTGAAATCCCTTTACCCTGTATGCTAAATTTAAAAACTGGACCTTATTTTCAGTAGCTTCAGTGTTAGAATTCAATAAAAATAGTATAGTCTTTAGGCTCCCTCGCCATTTGTGCTCAAGCACACCACTAGTTGCTTTATTTATATGATTGTTGAGGATGTTTCAAATCCTTGTACTATTCTGAGGTCATGTTCAGTAATGATAATAATACAGAAATCTCTCACTTCTCATACCATTGCAGGTCACTTGGGGGTGGGAGGGGTGGGCAGGTGGGTAATGGGGGATGTAGTCCCACCCCATTATTACAACAATGGGCTTAGCTCTCTATTCTTACACCATATCTATTGACTAAAGATAAAAACAATTAAAACTGAAATTAGTCTTGTTCTTCTGCAGGTATTCTCCAGCATGCCTAGTGTACATTCAACAAAGTACCACATCTTTATTTGCCAATGCTACAGGGATTTTTTTCAGTCCCCAGAGACTGAATAATTACCTAAGATCAAGTTTGATTAAAAAATGTAAGAATATCTGCTTAAGTCACACATATACACAAGGAACTTACTGATGAATTAGCTTAACATAACATTCTCTTGTTATTGTTTTTGCTCATTGTATGTAGTAGCCCTGATAAAGATTATTCCAAACAGATTATATATACATTATTAAACACACACAAACAATCATCCTTTCTGGTTCTGTCCCAAGAGCTAGCTATAATTTTATTCATATGATGATATTATATTATTTATATGGTTATTGAGCACAATGTTCCAATACTCATCATATTATTATTTTACTTAATAATTATCATACATGATAGCAGATGCTGTCCATTACTTCATACATCCTGCATAAAACTTAAAAAAACTATCAATGTTGATTATTGTAGCTTTTGTTTTTTTTAATTAAAATGGTCACATTATAAATTCAGCTTAATAAATAGAATAGCATATTCTAAATAATATACAATGTATATTATATAATGTATATATATTTAGAATATGCTTTTCTATTTATTAAGCTGAATTTCATGTAGACTAATACAAACAGTTCTACTCATTTTATTGTTTCTGATTTTATTGCTTTATTTATAGATTGTTGAGGATGTTTCAAATCCTTGTACTATTCTGAGGTCATGTTCAGTAATGATAATATACAGAAATCTCTCGCTTCTCATACCATTGCAGGTCACTTGGGGGTGGGAGGGGTGGATGGGTGGGTAATGGGGAATGCAATCCCACCCCAATATTACAACAGATGGGCTGAGCTCCCTGCTCTTACACCATATATTGACTAAAGATAAAAAACAATTAAAACTGAAATTGGCCTTGTTCTTTCGGAGGTAATCTCCAGTATGTCTATAGTGTACATTCAACAAAGTACCACATTTTTATTTGCCAATGCTACAAGGATTTTTTTCAGTACCCAGAGACTGAATAATTACCTAAGATCAAGTTAGATTAAAAAATGTAACAATATCTACTTAAGTCGCACATAATACACAAGACTTACTGATGAATAGCTTAGCATAACATTCTATAGCTTCAGAAATTTTGAATAAAAAAAATACTTATATCAATTTCTATTTTTTTTTACTTTTTTGTAAATATTATAATATTACATTATCTATAGCTACCATACTTAGTACAGTTATTATTTTTATTTCACATCAGCCCTCCTCCCCCTTTTATAGTGAGCTAGCTAAGCCTCTATGAAGTTGAAGTAGATAAACTATAGCTAGTGTATCTATTTGACTGACATAGGTTCAATGCAATGCTGTTTTACATCATATTAGTTTACATTTTTTAATCCCTCTTCAGACCTAATTTTTTTTAAATTTAATGGTGAGAAAATGCTGGTAGACTCATCTTGGAAGCATGAAACAGACTAATGAAATAAGGGTTGTTGCAAAGAGGCATTCATTTCTAATAGCTATAGTCTAGTTGTACAATTAACTATCAAGAAGAAAAACATGTTATTTACATGATACACTTAAATATCCATAAAATAAATATAGAATACTTAAAGGAATTATTATTTAATATTATTAATTCTAACCTGTAGAAATATTTTTGACAACCAATAGCACCGCTATTACTTTCATTTCAAATTTTCTGTCCCCATATGTGTCAGATTGCTGTGTCAGCTGTCATCCCAACAGCTACTACTGTGAATTCATGTAAATAATAAATGTTACAGTTGCAAAAAAAAAATAGTCACAACAATAAGTCACATGCAGTACAAGATAATGAAGGTAACAAAGAATATTTTTATTACTTGTGTCTCTCAGCTTGCAATTATAGTTAATACTAGTCTAAATATATCTTTTTACACTTTTTGATAGCTATAATTAGGAATTCTATTATGACTCTAAGTCCTATCTTTTATCTAGCAATTGTTCTTTCTTTCTTTTGTGTAGAATTTAAGGCAGATATAAATGGAGGGCCCGAATTGTTATACTTAGGAGTGACCATTTAGATTTTGAGTATCCTCATTCATTTCAAACTGGTACACTGATTTAGAAATGGGATGCCATATTATGGCTCTTTTTGTCTTAGCAGCAATAACCACTCTGGGCAATGCTTATGCTTATGAAGATACATGCTCTGATGAATCTTGCAGTCTTATATTGACATCTTTGGAAAAGATTCAGAAAAATATAGCTAGCCTAACTCCTGTACTTGATCTCATAGGTGAGCTTCCAGTTTATGCTGCCACTTCATGCCAGCAAATAGCCTATTTGAGAAAGTATGCGCCATCTGGATTGTATTGGATCCAAAGCAATAAAGGCCCAGCTCATGTATTCTGTGATATGAACAACCAGCAATGTGGAGGAGGAGTTTGGACCAGAATAGCAGACATTGATATGTCATCACCAAGAAGCACCTGCCCAAGGGGTTTAAAGACCGTAACATCACCGAAACGTTCGTGCCAGAAGACAGTTGAAACTGGAGGCTCCAGCGCTTTCTTCCACACTTATGGAATCCCATATAGTAAAGTTTGTGGTAAAGTTATAGCATACCAAAAGAGCACCCCAGATGCTTTTGAGCCATACCACAAAAACCAGCATTTCACGGTTGACAAGTGCTATGCCGATGGTGTTCTACTGAGCTATGGGTCTCCAAGAGAACATATATGGACATTTGCTGCAACAACTGACTCCTTTCATCAGAACAGAGCATCTGGCTGTCCTTGTGGCAATGGAGCATACCATGGCACCATTCCTAGCTTTGTAGGTCACGATTACTTTTGTGAGACCGCAGTCCACAATGAACGCTACCAATATGGAAGGATTTATACTGAGAACTTTCTCTGGGATGGTACAGGACATGGAACATTCCCTCACGGCTGTGAGGGAACTAGAAATCCGTGGTTCATGAAGGAATTTGCTTATGGCATTAACAGCGACATTGAATTACGTATTTGTATGGATCAAGATTGGAAGAATGAAGATGTTTTACTGGAGAAAGTATATCTATATGTTCAGTAATAGAACAGTATTTGAACTGCTGAGGATTTATTGATTATGTTACATGCGTTACTGTGGTGTGTAAAAAAATTGAGAAAAAAAAATTAATTTCAAACTTTAGCTAAAAACAGTTAAGACAGCTTGCTACTTTAAAGATATTGAATAAATTGGACACAAACATAATTTTGTAATTCTGTTGTAATTCAAGCACTAATTATAACTCAGCCTGACTCTTTTGCTACCTTAAAAAATTAAAATACCAGTCGAATGTGAGGAACATAAGAGTTTTAGGATTAGATTCTGCGACACATGAAGCAACACTAGATTTTGACAACAGACTCAGTTTTGATTGAATTCCATCAGCATGATCAGGCTGAACATTGATAGGCGAGAACCAAAGCATAGGGGTGGTGCTCTAAACTGAGCATCATATTGATTGGGATGACATACGTGGTGTGTCTGCGAGTTCGAGAGTTAGTGCTAAATAGTACTCACGAGTATCAATGTATCACTTTAAACCACATAAAACTAGATAATCATTATAATAGTGTAAATAATTATAATATGTTGTTTGATAAAATGTGTCAATGTGGATTTTCTGTAACACTTCCAACAGAAATGTTCCTGATATTGTAATGCTATCATTCTTGGCTTGTAGTGACGCCATATAGATTTAATTCAGAATGATGATACCTAATCTCTTCCTTACTTCCTGCCTAAAAGTTATGGCATTTGCAGTATTTCCCTTACTTTTCAGTAGAACTGTATAATTTGGACAGAGTATCTATCATATCAGCTATATTTGAAGTTAAAATTTGATCCAGTTTTCTATGTGTTGTTGCCAGGTGTTTTAACTTAGCTAGTGTGCATCTCTAGTCAGGTAAACTGTAAAGATTTAAAGTAAATAATAATTCTCTTGAATTAAGTTGCCAGAACAATGGGTGGGGCAGGACAGAGAATGAAAAGATTGTGTGTTAATTGCTTGCTTTCCACCTTCCTGTTGGCTCTCAATGGCTGGGTTGTCCCAGACATTAATAATGATTTGGTTGTTTTAAAGATGAAAATGCTAGATTTTAAGTTATACACAAGGATATGATGATATATTTCACCCTAGATATCTTCACAGTGCTATTTTTATGTACATGACCCTTAAAAAAGCTCACTCTATTTCACAGTGTTATTTCACTCTCTATTGGCCTTTTAATTATAGCAACAGATTTAGCTTACCTTTTCCTGGTTTTTACAGCTACATTCCTCTTGGATAGCCTACCAACTAGGTTAGAGCAGCTGCTAAGTATCAGCTAGGGATGTGGGGAGCCCCTGGACACAACTATACATGTGGTTACTGGCTCAGTGCAAACTACAACAGTGAAAATATAATACCTGTTCAGAGTGATATGGCCAGGGTATGCAGTCTCAGGCTATATTTTCACTGCCTCTGATTCTGAAAATAAATTAGCCTGCTCCTTAAAGTATTTCTTCTATCACAGTCTGACTCATGTAATAAGTATTATTTATACATAAATCTTGACATTTCTATTCGGCTTCATTTAGGTTCTTTGGAAATAAATGCCAATGTGAAGAAGTTGTGGAAGTTAGAGTGTATGTACTAAGGCTTATGATAACCAGAAAAGCAATTGTGTGGATATGCTGAAGAAGAACAAGCTGACACTTTTCTGCTACCAGAGACTCCTTTGCTAAATAGTGATATTTATATCACCATCTTTAAAATTCAGAGATTGGCCTATCATTGTTTTGTTTTAATTATTGTGTACATGTTGACATGTTGCATTTTATTTGGAAATTATTTTTCTTGATTAGATCCAAGAATGCTTGCCACAGCTTGTTGTTGTTTACTAGTGTGCTTGTTGGTACCTCCTTAAAGTTTGAACAGAGCACTGGCCTGAATTTGTTCCAGGATAATATCATCAGGTACAGCCAAGAAAAATTCTGTAACACGGAGGCATGATAATTGTGATTAGTTTTGTGATCTCTTATTGCAGCAACTACATATTTCTTGTGTCATACCTGCAGGTTTGTTCTTTCCTAAAGTGACAGAAGAAACTAAACTCACATTTTTGTCCAAGTTAAGGCTTTTGTAGAGGGTGTAAGTGGAAACCATCACAATCACATGGAATTTGCTTGAAGTATTCATCCTTGTTCTTTTTTGACACACTCTTTAAGCCAACTGAGCAATGTTCTCTTCATGGTAGAGTAAAATCTGGATCAGAACTTTCTTCAAAGTTATCAATTTACCAAGGGCTAGCGCTTAATCCTACAGACAGTGAGAGTTGTCCGAAATCTCGACTGAAGTTTGCCCTCACAAAATCTACTGTGTCCTCAGTGAAATAGTCACTAGATACAGTCATAACTAAAAGTGAGATAGTTTCTAAGGTAATTTCAATTGCCAACGAAATCTAATATAGCTAAAGCTTACTCATTAGTGGATACTGTTTCTACTCCATTTACTACACTCAGCATTAGGCCCTGGGGGCAGTTGTCTTGTTAACCAGCCGTTCTCTGCTCATAAAGGGGTGGGGCACTGGGGGCGCTGGGGTAAGTAAGTAATTCAATTGAATATTTTTTAGATATAGCTATTTTCAAAAAATAACTTTGGCTATTATGTTTTGGTAGGGCTGGGAGTTTGTTCACCAGTTACTGGCAACTGAGATAGTCAGAATGGCTTAAATTGGATACTGCAAAAGCTTACCACTATTATTGCTCACCAATAATCACAATATTGTAGCTTTATGTAACCTAACTAGGCCACCAGTTGTGCACAAGCATACCACTAGTACTCTCAAGTTTTAGACTAACGTACAGTCTTTTAAAGTTTCTTGCAGTTGCTATTTCAAATATATGGCCATTTTAGTCAGTCTGTTTACATCTGTTTTGCTTCCTAAAAGCTTGAAAGGCTAGGCATAGTTCACATTTTAAATATTAGGACTGCTGATAAGATATCCCAATTCAAAATATAACAATAGTTTTGTCACTTACGATTTATATCCAGTTGCAGGTGGTTCTTTCTCAGTATGAATATTTGTTTTCTGATAAACCTGGTCTTACTGACCTAACAGAATTCCACATTGAAACTACCTCAGAACAGCCCATTAGCTTGAAACCTTATACAGTTCCTTTAGGTCTCGAGGTGCAATTCAAGGAAGAGCTAGACAACCTCTTAGATAGTAATATCATAGAACCTAGTGATTCCGCATGGGCATTCCCTGCCATCCCAGTCAAGAAGAAGATGGTGGACTGAGGATAGTTGTAGATTTTAGGAAATTGAATGACATCACTGTGAAAGATCCGTTTTATATGCCCACTATTGAGGAGATTGTGAATAAATTGGGTTATGCAAAATTATTTTCAAAGTTAGACTTGACAAAAGGGTTTCATCACCAGATACCAATACATCCTGACTCTATGGACAAGACTTCTTTCGTGACGCCATTCGGCAAATTTCAATACAAACGACTACCATTTGGCTTGACTAACGCTCCTGCTGTGTTTAAAAAACTATGTACAAATGTTTACAACATCTCTCTCATTGTGTTAATTCTTACATTGATGACCTCATTATTTATTCTTATTTTTTATTACAATAAATGAAAGTGGTGTGTGTGTGTTTTTTTTTTTGTTGTTTTTTGTGTGTGTGTGCTGTAGTAGTGTCAGTCCTAAAGTGGAGCAGAGATGTGGACCTTGAAAGCTGAACATATACAGCACTTGACGGCCTTCTACAGCAGATGTGTCAAGAATATTCTTGGAGTCACCAGGTACGAGTAGTGGCAGCAGAGGATGACTTCCCGGATGTTAAGTGAGAGGTTTAGTATGAGTTGGTCCTTCGTTGGTGGTGAACACGGTGATGGACAGAAAGTTGCAGTGGTTGGGTCATTTAGGGAGGAAGGAAAATGACAGGTTTCCAAAGAACATACGTTTACTTGATGACTCGATTCCACCCACTTTTTAGTACATTTAATCATTCCCTTCTTGCCTTCTCTTTTATCTTTCTTCTCCTTTTTACTATGTACCTCGCCGATTCCGGCCACTTATTAGTTACAATTTTTCTTTTGTACTTTCGCCTTCCTTTTGAAACCTACACCACTCTCCCTCATCTATTCCACCTGCTTTACAGTTACAATTGATCACTTACTGATTGTAATGACACTTTACCCTATTCAGTGCAATGATGACACTTTATCTAACTAATTTTAAGCTCACAAATTATTCATGAATACACAACTTTGTTGAGAAACCTACGCCACTCTCCCTAGTCTATTCCACCCACTTTACAGTTAGTCTCGCATAGCCAGACCCTTTACCAATCGCTATGTGGGAAAAGGGTATGGTACACTTTCATTGAGCATTTTGATCTTGCTGAATCAGCTAGTGGTTAACTGTGGTTCAATTAGTGTAGGTGTGTAAATCGTTAAATATTTTAAGGCGCATGAATTGTTCAGATCAGTAGGCAGAGCTCGTTCTGTATTGCCACGAAGAAATGTTGCTTATGCAAACAATGCTGGGAATGATATTGCGTCATCTATTGTTTGTGGTCTCCCCAATTAGTGAGGGGAACTGAACAAACTGCTCAATGGCAGTCTACCAGACCATTTTGCCATGTAGTGATTGGTAAAGGGTCTCACTACGTGAGACTACTTTACACAGTTTTAATATGCTCGACAGTGGATCTACATTCTCTTCACTTCACATTCGTAGGTCGGCTGGTAATAATATACATTTTTGTCAATTCTAGCCCAATATGATTGTTGAGTTACTCAAGAAGAGAATCCTTTAGCATAATTCTTGATATGACTTGCTCACTCTGAGCCTGAGCTGACAGCTCTCCCAGTATTCCAAACTTTTTTATTTTCATTTTGGAAGTACAGAGTGGCCAACCCTAACCCAGCTGCTTTAATCAAGTAATGAAAATCTCCCTTATAACCACATCTCTGGATATTTATGTCCTTTAGTTGTAAAATAAAAAGAGGAGATAAAAAATAAACACTACTGATTTTCAAATTAAGGAATGTCATTACTGTATCATTACAATAAGCTTGAAATGCTCTATTTAAGTGAAATGCACTGTATACAGTTTAGATATGTACAGTAATTTGCAATTTACAAACAGATAGATTAACTAGAGGATCAAAATTGTCTTATGATACAGGCAATATGTGTATGATTGATTGGGAATTGGAAGGTTCATTTGGCAATGGAGAGGGGGATCCCAATATTCTCCCCCCCCTCCCCCCTCCTCCTCCTCCCACCAGCACCACCACCCCCTTCTTCCTCCTGCATTAAACAGCATTAAACATTGCCTGATCCTAAAAAAATTATTTCTGTGCGAAGGTTTGCATGAGTACAAGCAGCAGTGAGACTCTCTCACACACCTTCTAGAGCTCACCATGTACACTACAAGCTGTGTGGCTGATGTAACAATTAACACTTCAAGTTTAGAATAGGATAATCAGGTTTCATAGAGTGTATAGGCAAGCCATCATGGTACTATTAAGGTTCTCAATATATATATATATATATATATATATATATATATATATATATATATATACATAAGTGCCATCAATAGCTACAATGATATTACAGTTTGGTTTAAAAGACATGCATATGTCCAAGAGTCTGCTGAATTTGTTGCTGAAAATCTTTTATTACTGATGATCTTGAATCCCACACCTGGGGCCAGGTTATGTAGTACCATGTGTACCTGGGGCCAGGCTATGTAGTACCATGTGTACCTGGGGCCAGGCTATGTAGTACCATGTGTACCTGGGCCAGGCTATGTAGTACCATGTGTACCTGGGCCAGGCTATGTAGTACCACGTGTACCTGGGGCCAGGCTATGTAGTACCATGTGTACCTGGGCCAGGCTATGTAGTATCATGTGTACCTCATGGGCCAGGCTATGTAGTACCATGTGTACCTGGGGCCAGGCTATGTAGTACCATGTGTACCTGGGCCAGGCTATGTAGTACCA
>WLWD01001400.1_pt1 | contig 95633 bp, 53 predicted proteins | sample 6712731 | NCBI WGS metagenome assembly WLWD01 (sample SAMN12718690, study PRJNA576275) | sponge metagenome | isolation source: marine sponge | host: Mycale hentscheli | place: New Zealand: South Island, Marlborough, Capsize Point | collected 2014-11-01
AGAGTTTTGCTGATCTTTTCAGTTCTGCTGCATCAAGTTGTGAGTTCTCTGAAGTTTTATTGTACATTCGCTATACTGTTCATTGCTATTTTTACCGTTGTATTGTAGTATTTTTCCCTCCTTTTTTTTGCGTAGTGTTTTTGTTTTGTAGGTATGCCTAGAGGGAAGCGACTGAGGAACGAGACGAAGGAGGTTGTGGCCAGTGTCTACAGGTAGAAGATGGATCTCAAGACCAAGAAAAGATATGCTACTTCTCATTCTGCTTTAAAGAGAACCTCAGAAGCCACCAGTAAGTAAAGTTTTACAGATAGCTATAGCTTAGCTATAGTTCTACAGCTATATCAAGTCAAAAACGAAAGGACAGAGTGTGCTTAATGCCAAGGTGTTTTTTTTTGTCTTCTATTCTGGTTAATTTTGTAATATTTTCCATTTTATTCCAGACATACCCGTATGCGCACCGTGTGTCGCATAGTATCTGACAAGATGACCATTCCTACTACAACTTTTGAGTCCCCCCAAAAGCGCTATGATCAGTCCAGGCAGAGAATCGTAGTGGACGATTTTGATAGAGATGCTATACGTCGTAAAATTCATCATCTGTATGAACAAAAACAGCATTTCACTCTTAACGTTATTCTTGAAATTCTTCAAGAAGGCGAATTATTTCATGGTGGGCGGTCATCACTAGCAAGTCTATTGAATGATATGGGATTTAAATACAAGAAAATCAATGACAAAAGGTAATAAAATGGTACTGATAATTTTTTTTTACTAATTATTTATCTCCTCTGGGGAAAAAACTGTGGATTTCATTATTCATATTACACTTCTTTGGAGTAGGAGGGGGGGCATTATTAAGTGTACATCCACCTGTAAAGCATTAAATTTCATTCACATTCATATTTCATCATTTATTCAAATTACATTCAATTCGTTTTGCCACTAATTAACAAAGTATTATGCAAGTGCTTTGAATATGTTCTACACTTTGAATTTCAGACATTACTATGAGCAGCCTAAAGTTATTGAGCAAAGACATGCTTATTTAAGATGAACGAGAGAAGAGAAGAGAAACGGCATGTCGTCTACTTAGATGAAACCTGGGCAAATTGCACACAATGGGAAAGATAAGGCATGGGTGGAAAAAGACACTGACTGGTGGTACTGTTGGTGGTGTTCATCGTCCTTCTGGTAAAGGTATGCAGTTTTAAACATGATGAGTACTGTAAAACATGTTACTATACGTGTATATGCTGTGTGTATAGGTTCTCGATTACATGCTGGATCAGAAAATGGGTGGGTACCAAACTGTGCTCTAGTGTTCAAATCCGGAAAGAGTACAGGTACATTGCACGAGGGAAACCTAATACTTATTTAATGAATTGTATTATTGTTTATATGTATTACGTGAATTATTGATATTCTAATTCCCACACTGTACGTGTGTTGCACATGTACTATGTAGGTTACTATCATGATGAGATGACGTCCAATCGCTTTGAGCGTTGGTGGGAGAATAACTACTACCAAACTTTCCCCGTAACAGTATCATTGTTATGGACAAAGCTTCATATCACAGCCGTTGAAGTGAACCATATCCTGTGAAGAGTTGGACAAAGAAGAATATGGTCGCATGGCTCAAACAGAAAGAAATAGTCTATCCTCAAAAATATCTCGAAAAGAAGATTTGGGAGATTGTCAAAAGTCATTGACCTATTCATCCAGAATATGCAGTCGATCAAGTGGCTAAATCTGCCGGCCATGAAGTTGTTCGCCTCCCTGTTGCCCATTTTGAACTTAACCCTATTGAAATGGCATGGGCTCAAATGAAGAATTACATCAGGAAAAACAACATTAAGTTCACACTAACTGAAGTAGAGAGATTAACTCATACAGCTTTCACTGTGGTTACTCCTGATCGATGGAAATCTCTAATCACTCACGTCCAACAAAAAGTTGAAAACCACTATTGGGAGGTCGATGGACTGCAACAGGAGCTTGTGGAAGAGTTCATTATATCTACAGAAGGGGACTCTGAAGCGGACTTAGACTCTAAGGCTGACACATCTTCAGATGACTCAGATTAACTTGATTGAACTTTGACCTTGCTCCATTTTGTGCACTCAAGTTTGGGTAATGAAACAGCCAACTGGTTACTACTACTGGTAGATGGCTTGTGAGTAAATACTTGCCCTTTCTTGAACAGTGCCCAAAACGAATACTAACACTTTTGTATCCATGATTGATAAACATATCAAAACGATTCTAGGCAAAATGTCAAATAGGTACAATAGTCATGCAGCAGCTGCTTTTGCAACTAGCTTGTAGTTTGGCTGAGGTGCTCCCAGTAAATACAGCTGATGAATATCATTAAGTAGGTGTGCTCTTTATAAATGTTTTTGAAGTTGCAGAATGTCCTCAAGATTAAGAAAGAAAGTCAGACATAGTTACCTGGAATACACAGAGAAGGATATATATCTACCACCTTTAAAGAAAGCAGAATCAAATCATGGAGTGAAGCAAATATTTTGATTAGTTATTTTATGTGTAAATTGATTTTATTTTGTAAAACATGAATACAAACTATGTGAGTGACCAATAATGTGTGTAATAATGATTTGATGCAAACTACTTTAGTTACAAGTGCGACGATTGTGACCAACTCTTAGGCATTCGAATTTCTATGCGACTTTTCAGTGACTGCTGAACTCCAATGGTCCCATTCGGTGTGTTAAGTATTTCATATTTTGAATTCATTTCATGTGCTAGCCTTTTCACTTGACCTGACTTGGGAAGGCTGGGAAGCATACATGTTTCATGAAATGCTTCATCTGATATACAAAATTTATCCTTTATATAAAGACTGGAATGAAATTCACCACCAACTGATTTTACAGAATTGTCATTGTTGTGTTAAAACATTGCATTCTTAATTTGTAGCATTTCATGATTCCCTGTGTCAACATTTAGAATTTCGATTGAACACGGCTCGAATCCCTTGTCACTACAAAAACTTAAAGCAGCCTTAACTCCATTGGCTATATTTTTCTTTCTGTTATACTGCTGCTGCCTACTACATTCATTCCATGGTCGTAATGAAGATCCTTTGCTTTTCTCCAATCGTCCAGTTTTCAGTCGAGCAATAACTGTTACCTGTTCCTTTGTACTTTTTTTTCAGATTCTTCAATTCACTCTCAAGTCTCCTTCTCTTGTTATTTTCTTCTTCCAACTGGCTTTCCAGTTTTCTTTTTCTGTTTATGAGCTGATGATTTACTTTCACCTCACTGACTTCAAATTTCCATGAAGTGCTCGGCCATTTCAACAGCTGTTGCTTACGCTTGGCTCCCCCATAGCTTGAATACAACTTTCCCATCCTCCATAACTTAGTTTTTACTGTTGCCCGAATGTCGCCAGTCACTTCAATAAGTATTGAATAATGATTAAATAGTTTCATAATAACTCGTTCATAGTTTTAATTCGTTAGACTTGACAACAATAGCATCCTTGTCTTGGGATAAATCAAAAGACGGTAGCTACTCCAGTCTTGCCAGGATGAGAGATACTCCAAAGAAAATAGCTACAACAATAATTTAATCATCTTACTAATAATTGTAATACTAAGCTTTTCTCAAACATTTGTAATTGAGTGTAGACAGTATAGAGACTGCTGTTGTTCTAGTTTACATTGGTACTCACCTAGTCTTATACCCAACCTAATATATTGCCTTTTTTTAGGCTTAACTTTAACAATCATGCCACTTAGCTTTAACTTACTTGTTGATATTGTATGTCAGAGTCATTCCACACAGGTTCACAGCTTTCCCTTACATAGCTAGCGATTTTGCCAAAGTGCGGTGGTTAGGGTCCAATTCAACGGATAACTATTATATCAATGTGCAGCTAAAAACCACCTCTATTTAATGCTTCCCGTAATGAAGGGATTTTCCCATTGCAGTAAAAGATTTTTTGCAAGTTGTTTGCTGAGTCGGAAACTTGCAATACAAATTCTATTAGGCTAAATTCGGAGAACTCGACTAAAACGATAAAATGCGGCGGCGATGTAGTGGATTTGCTCCAAATGTGCTGGGTATCATAGGCAAGAATAGAAGGTAAAAAGCAAGAATCTAACCGTATTGATTGATGTTTTGAGACCTAATAAGAAAGAATTGAAAAAAAGCCATATAAATTATCTATATTTGGTCTGACTTGCAATTGACAACAGTACATTTCTGTGGTTGGTGCAGCTACAAAAGGCTTGTAATTTTTTGTACAGCATATTTGACAGAAGTTTTGATATGGAAAACATTATTATAAAAAATTATTTATTATATAAAAAATAGCTTTTCAATGAAGCAATATACATTATATAGAATGATGAATGATGATTAAAGGGAGTAGTCCTTTCAAAACCATTACTCACTAACAACTGCATAAAAGTATTCCAGCCTGCCATCCCCTGCCACACCCCCTAAAAATAAAAAGAGGAGAGTAGTAAAAAAAAAAAAGAGCTTAACTTATACTGACAACCTCTAGAAAACTGAATTAGCTACCGTAATAGCTAAGCCTTAATAGAATACTACCAAAAGAAACCGCTATAATACTTGAATGTATTTCGAAGCTATCCAAAGTTCAAGCTATCCAAAGTTATCATCATGCCTTTAAAGCGGAGAAAACAAAATTTCACGTGGTTCGACTGCGGTAAGCGCGTGACTAAATTAGAGCGCGTTTTGAGCGAGAAAGCTGTATTGTTGGGTTTTTTTTACTCCCATAGACTTTTGTATAGGTTTTTCAAAACTATACTTTCCCGGAACTTTTATAGCTCGTTGTGGGAATATTTTAACTGCTTTGCGCCGAACTTTCCAATGGTGCAAATCCCAGATGCTAGCTGCTTCCGTTCGAAAGTTATTCAAGCTTTTTTCTGGCCAACTCAACTTGGACATACTATAGCTATAAATATATATAATATATGTTCCTTTGGTATAATGTGCATTGGTGTGGAAGTTATTGTTGGTGTACACTAGTGTGACTATGTATATTGCTAATATTTCCATGAAAAAATAATTTTGAAGACATCTGAGGTGGCTTTGTTGGCATTGGCATGCATATTTTGCTTTTTATATATTTTAACAGGATAAGTTTTCATATTATGAGCGAAGTTATAGCTTGTCTAATTACAATGTATACATTTTCTTTTTTAGATAAAGTCACTACGAAATCAGCTGATTAAGGCAGAACAAGAAAGAAAGCACATTGTTGAATCTTTTGAAACTTCAAAGAGAGAGGTTATTTCATCAATTTTGTCAATTTCATCAATTTTGTCAATAAGTTAATTCAGTATTTGCTATATCTATAGGTAGAAAAACTTCAAGCTCAGCACTTGGCTCACAACAGAGTAAAGAAACTACTTGACCAATCCAAAGAGGAACTGTCACACTCTATAAAGATTCAGGAACAATCTTTTCTGAAGAAAACCTCTGAACTACATAGGTCATGTCAATCAATCCAAGAAATCAACAAGACATTAGAAACACTTGTGATAGTAGGTCATTTATATTTGTAGCTATTTTAAAGAACTCGTATATATTATATTGTGTGTAGGATATTGCTAATGTGGTGGTTGAAGCATCCACAGAAAGTAAGCTCAAAGCAAGTGAATCATTTTATACGCATGAAAAAGAAACTGATGCATTGGCTGGACGAGTTCGGGAAATTGCGAGAACTGCTTTAAATCTTTCTGAGCTGGAGCTGCATGCATTTTTTGATGATGACGAATCAGTTGATAATGTGGTGAGTTCAAATTGAAACTATTCTGAGTCAATTTAATTTGGTATTTGAAGCAAGTAATTTCATTATGTTAATTGTTGTATAGTTATCTGATGATGAAAAATTAAAGAATGATGAATTTCGACGAAAGGTTGAAAGAATTCTTAAATCAAAGCACACAGTAAGTTTATAATTTAAACAAACTTTTTTAGTAATCATAAGAGTTTCTTTTTGTGCAGGCTAAATATTCTGCTGATATTCTTCATACATTTAAAAAATACTTATCATAAACCTGTTCCTTTTTTTTTTTAATCATGTTAGCTATTTAATAAATATATATTAGAACTTGTGTTTATTCACACATTTATGAAGGACGATGTTCATATAATTCTGTAATTCATTTAAAATAGTATTATAAAAGCACCACTGATTGTGCAACGTCTTAGTTGTAACTTAAATAGATAAATAAAAACTTTAAATATGTGAACAATTATTTCCTTAAATAGCTAGTGTAATTACAATATATCTAGTTGTCTGTAGATTCTGGAGTCACTTATTAGATACCATTTTATAATCATATGAGATTCTGGAATTAAATGAGAGCTTCAGCAATAAGGCCGAGAATTTTTTTTATCATGTTGTAATTTTGAACCGTGTTACTTGTATCAAGGTTGCATAGCTAAAGTTAGATTGCTTTTATTGCATGCTGAGGCTGTTTGACCTGAGGTCAATTCACTTGTTATGAAGTCAAACAAAAAAAATTCTCATTAACTCATCATACCTTTGTTTTCTAGTTTGATAGACAAACAGAAAAGAGAGCAAAATTAGCAGATAAATGAGTTCAGTTCACTTAGTGCCAACTGTCACAGCAACCCCAGATAGAGGGAAAATTTTTCATCAGGACATTTAAATAGGGCAATAATTTCCTGTAGTTATACTAACCATAATATTTGTGATAGTTAAGTAGAGTACCAACTAGTGTGATACTTTTTGCGCAATGTATATAAATTGAATATAATTATATTAATTTGGCACACCATCTATATAAGATGTTACTTAAATAAAGATACACTACAGTTCAACTAACTTGTGTTGTCTTTCATGTCTATGAAATGGGATCGCTAGATTGATGAATAAAATGACTAGAATCTATTCCTGGATGCAGTGCTGGCTATAGAATGGCTGGATTGGTATCTCTCAATCCATTCATGTATTTGCTGTTTTATTAATATATTATTATCAATTTGAGGAAGTCCTCTTGATGTGACTTGCTGGCTATTATACAAAAGAATGCCCAAGAAAAACGGCGACGTCAGTTTCACTCAATTCTAGCACCGAAAGTGCTACATTGATCTATTGTTGATGTCTTTGATCTTGCACGTTTTTTTTACTCTGCTCTTAGCAACGTAAAGACTGACATTTATTGTGTCTATAGCTACTAAGTCATGGCTATACTTATTTTAGCTAAGATCTCTGTGTTACACATTTATTAAAACCTAGTGCTTTGTCTAATATCATTGTGTAGATCTCAGGTAAGTGTTTGGAATGGGGGTGTTGGTGTTTTTTTTTAATTTTGTTGTGCATTTAGAAACAGCAGCTGAATAACTTTGAATTTTATAATGTTTCATATATACTGTAATTAACTGCTCGATTATTATAGTATCAAAAATATTTCCAACTTCTTTGCTAACATAATTGTATACAGTGAAAGTTTATAAAGGGAAATAAATGAGATCCACAACAAAAATAATTAAAGTAGATGTGAAAGCCTTTGTGTATGGTTTATGCTTAAATGTTTTCTCTAGTGGCCAAAGGACAAAAGAATCTGCTATTAATAACATTTAATGCATGTCTAAGCCATGGGGAAAACAATTAAAATCTATAAAAAGTAGAAGTCAACATTACTCCCTAAAACTTTATCGCAGCTAGCTTTCTGAATATGAATCTTCTTTGGATAATCGTGATAATTATTGGTAAAATCAGCCATTCTTTAGAATTTGGCAACTATGATTTTTGTGTTGTAGACAATGATACTACAATAGATATCAATAACGAATGTTTTAGTAGTGAAAGTCAAACTTGTTCTCGTGGTCCTGGTCCGTTGACAACAATTACAAGCAACACTATATTACTTGCTTGTCAGGAGAAATATTCTTTGGACTTTGTCATATCATTAGTCAATGTTAGTAATGTCACCATTTTGGGTGTACAGAGTGTCTCAGTTTTTAATTGCACTGGCAATGGTGGTGTGAATATAATGCACTCTGATTTAATACAGTTTTACCAAGTGGAATTTTCCCACTGTGGTACTTACGTGCCCAAAGTTTATATAAGTGACTATTCAGAAAGGACGGTTGATTTGAAGATAGCTGTGTTTATATTCCACAGTTTCAATATTACATTTTCTGGCACACGAGTAGTCAACTCCCACGGTTCAGGAGTAATTCTAGCAAATTCTGAAGGTAATTTCATGCATAGCATTTTTTCCGGCAGTTTTGTAAATAGTGAGGAAAAAGGAGGTGAAGGAATGCGTATTGTGTTAAATGACTACTTCAATGATACAAAATTTAATGTACTTATCAAAAATTGTACATTTGAAAGCAATTCAGCTGGTGCAGAAGAAGACTATGGGCACTTATGTAATGAAACCCTTTTGTTTCCAAGCAGAGGAGGAGGTTTAGGTATATTTTTGAGGAGAACTACTTCAGTTCAGGAGGTACAAATTATAATTGATGATAGCATTTTCAAGAATAATCGTGCAAATTGGGGGTCTGGTATGTATGTACTGTACTGTGCATCAGCCTGGATAGCCAGTATTGAAATTTCAAACACGAAATTTATCAACAACGTTGCTCAGAGAGGTGGTGGAGGACTGGACATAGGATTCAAAAGCTACACATCATCAAGAAGTGAAGGCAATAATAGGTTCATTTGTTCAAGCTGTGAGTTCAATGGAAACAAAGCACAATTTGGAGGTGGTACCGCCATCTTCACTGATGAGTTTGTAAACAGCAATAGTAATAGTATAATTTTTAGCAATAGTTCTTGGTATCAGAATGAAGCTTTCTATGGAATCGCTGTCGACTTATCCCCAAGATTTATCAATACACCCACACAAAAGAGTCTCATTAGAATAACTTTCAGCAATGTTTTCTTTTGTTATAACTCCATTCGTACGGAAGGCAGTGATCCATCCAGTACATGCACTAAATGTAATCAGAGTGCATATGGCAAAGGGACGTTTTTAGTCACTGGAATTAAGGTAGACTTCAAAGATTCTGTGACCTTCTTGTCTAACTTTAACTCTGCCATTTATGCAACCTCTAGTATTTTATTGTTTCATGAGAATACTGTAGCTCTATTTAAAGATAATAAAGGAATATATGGTGCAGCTATAGCTCTTATAGGATTTTCAGCTATTCAAGTGAATTCCAATGTTACCATTAATATGTTCAGCAATAGTGCCTCTTCTAGAGGTGGAGCTATTTATCACAAGTCTATAAACAAGCACGACTATACCTTTTCTCATTCTTGCTTCATTCAGCATGCACCATCAGACCCAACAGTTAAAGCAGATACAGTTGTTTTTAATTTTTCCCAAAATATAGCTGGAAATTCTAACGATTTCCGAGATGGTAATTCTATTTTTACAACTACTCTGAAATCTTGCCAAAGATATTGCAAAGTGTTCTCAGACAGTTATGTTGATAACTTGCCCTTTGGTTGCATTGGCAAATTTTACTTCAATGAAGACACTTCAGCTGCAATAGCAACGCGGCCTGGATGTATGTTTACTAATCAAAGTCAGGAACTGGATACATTTCCTGGAGATAAATTGATCCTCAATTTCAACAACACCGATGACTTGAATGAGGAAGTTCAGGCTATTTATCACATCACATCCTCAGGGAACATTACAGTTGATGCTAGCAGTGTATACACTTCAGTTAAAACTGCAGTAATCAATGGGAAGCCTGGAAGTAAAGGGTACTTGACAGTAACAAATGTTGACTTCAGAGAAGCTGCTATTACTTTCGAAGTAAAATTGAAAGCTTGCCCTCCATTTTTTATGTACAGCTACAAAGAAAATAAGTGTATTTGCTACAAAGAACAAGGTCGCTCTTTATCCTTCTTGTTTTTTTGTGATGTTAAGCACCATTCTTCAAGTTTGGTGCATGGATACTGGATAGGTCTGCTTAAATCCAGTGAAGATCTCATATTTGGTTATTGCCCGATCGGTTATTGCTTTGAAGGACAAGAAGAGAATAGAACACACGTGTTGCCTTCAAGTTTAGAAAATCTTGATACCATAATTTGTAATGGCAGTAGAAGGACTGGGAGATTGTGTGGGAAATGTAAATCCAACTACACAGCACATTTTCACAGTTTTAATTTCAAATGCGACAGCAATACAACATGCTCGTATGGCTGGCTTCTTTATATCATCTCTGAAATATTTCCACTCATGCTACTTTTCTTCATAGTCATATCATTTAAGGTCAGCTTTACTTCTGGATACCTAAATGGGTTTCTACTTTTTGCTCAAGTTATAGACACATTGTTAAATGTTAGCCACAGTTTCGTTTACTATCAAAAATATTCTTATTATCTAATAATGGCAATTCAAATATTGTACAAGTTGTTCAATCTGGATTTTTTTGCAATAGATCCCCTGTCATTTTGCTTGTGGAAAGGAGCTACTGCCCTTGATATGCTAGCTGTCAAGTTTGTGACAGTAATTTCAGCCTTTATTCTAGTATTTGCTTCAGTAGTATTTTTGAACAAATTCACTGCTCTTAACAAAATGTTGCAATATACCAAGGGTTCGTCAGTCACCCACGGTTTTTCTACGTTTTTGCTAATGGTCTATATGCAGTGTACAAAAACATCATTTGACATACTGCGTTATACTAATCTGTCATTATTGAATAATACTGATTTTAGATCGGTTGTGTTTTATCAAGGGAATATCGATCGATTTAGCAATAAACATGCTCCATATGCAACATTCGCCATTGTCTTCCTCATCTTCATCAGCATTATTCCACCACTCCTTTTATTAGTGTATCCACTGTGTTTTAAGCTGTTTGCTGTTATGAAACTGGACAAACTAACACCTATTATATGGTTAGAAAGATTGCTTATAAAGCTAAAACCGTTTCTTGATGCATTCCAAGGCCCTTTTAAGGACGAGTTTAGATTTTTTTCTGGTTTGTACTTCGGATACAGAGTTGTGCTGCTACTGGCTACGTTTGTTCCAAGAATTTCTCAGACATTTGTTGTGCTCCAAATAGAACTAGTTCTGATGATGACTATCCACACAGTATGCTGGCCATATGCAAAAAGAAAGCACAATGTTATTGACACTTTCATATTCAGTATCCTGGCTGTCGTCAATTCTCTATTGTTTTTAAATCATGTATACAGTCGGCAAGGAAATCAACATCAATCAGTGGTAAACATTTCTTCTTACTTTATATTTTTCCTGGTTTGCTGCCCGATGTTATACCTCTGTGGATACATTATTATCTCCTCACATGACTTCATCAAAAGGAAGTTTTCAAAAAGAATTACACCAAATGGTAATGGTCGCATAAGTTTGGATGACTTAGGAACAGATCGAGATGTAGGAGAAACTTTTGACTACTCAGAATTTGCCTCTTCATTGAATAATTCAACGCACATGAAATAATGGATTCAGCTAGTTCGTGTGGACTTGGAATTTTAATTATTTTACAGTTAAAAACAAACAGGTATATTTAGTATTTTGTGTGCTTTTAGCTGCTGTAGATCACTTTGGTTTATAATATATACTATATAATGTGTGAAGGTATTAAAATATTCTTTTTATTTACATGAAAAGTGAAAGCATAAGTCTTTCGTGTGATTATATAACTTTCATTCCCTAATCCATTTCTATCCCAAAGTTTTTTTTATCATGAATAGGGAGGGAGGGGTTCATGCAGTTAGAATGGCCTATATACAGTCTTCACATCCACAGTGTCAACAACACATCCACTGAACACAGACTCCAGGTTTCTGAAAATGTCATCCTTGACCAAGACCACACTCATCACTATGTATGAGTACAACGCTGACCACACCCAACAATTGATTACAAGTAGCAAACTATTGATTCTTATTTAAGGACTGAAGAGTAACATTTTGAGCAGCTCACCTACGATTTACTTTAGGGAAGCTGATTATTTTGAAATTTTCAAAAAATTGAAAACCTCGCATTTTCAGTCAGCAATGTCAATGAACCCCCCGTGATGTCGGTCTTGAATTTGCTTACCAATTCTAGTACTTGCACTAAGTTTCTTCTTACCAGTGGCAAACTTGAAGTAGACACTGTCCAGGGAGAGATCATGGGATCATTACGTGAAATAACGAAACCATAAACTATTCTTGCAATCAATGAAGCTGAGCTTGAATCATGGAAACCTAATTGCTAAAATCTCTTAGCAAGAAAATCTATAGTACTAAAGAAACTACATGAGATTGATGCCAAAACCCTTCAGCATATAGTGTCACTAAAGGAGAAATTTCTTGATATTGAGTCTGTATCATCAACACATTATGGGAGCTATTAAGCATGTAAAATTGGTTTTCAATCTTTCATGTATCTGTAATTACGTCACTTGATTTAGTTTTAGTGAGTAATGCAAATGGTCACTTTCCTTGACAAACATGAGGCTAAACTTAGGCAACCACTGACTTTTATCATAGCTGTCAAACTCTTGACTGACGATAAGCTTCTTATTGGTAGGAGTTTTATGTAAATGTTTTTCCAATTAAAGTGCTTGATAGACCTGAGCGTCATGAATCTAAAACACATCCATCTATCATACGAATCCTTAACAATATTCTTATCTTGTGATTGTTCCAAAAACCAGTATTGCTGTATTTCTAGGGAATTCTCCATTGATTTGCACTCCAAGCAGCCAACTATCACTATCTATTTGAACGACCTAATAATAGGCAGAGCTCTCTACTAGTGAGGGAACAAAGATAAATGTAACTATGTACAGCAAGGAGGAAGAATCTAGGTTTGCTTTCACAAACTGATGTAGTCTAAGGTGCAGAATCAAAGTAGTATAGAGTGGCTTTATATGAGGTAAAGTGTAGAATGGAATATAGGAATGAATAAGATCAAGAATGTTTTTTTTATAGATGATAATATTAACTCAGAATGTAAGAGAGGAAGTGCTCATTGTTCTTAGCATGTAGTACAAGTGACAATCCAGGACCTGAACAGCTTAATAATGTTGAACCCCCCGTCATGATTGGATACAGATTACGCCGTTCAAATGTTTCCTTAGCATAAATTACAACATGAAAGCTTAGGATATTTCTTTAGCTTCTTATTTGGCAAGTATTTTAAACATTATCTAACTTCTATCACGTGCTATTCCAAGACCTCCCTACCAGAGCTTGTAATATACTGTGTGTATGAAACATAACAATTGTATTGTGTTAACAAGTTCTGTCATTAGTCCAAAATGTTCTGAGGTTAAGTCCTATTGGTTCACTTTTACTCCTTGTTGTTGATACTATCTCATTGACTAAGATATCCTTTCAAAATAAATATTATTCTCTCATGAATTCATTAGTAGTCCCAAATTCAGAAAATACATAAGGTATAGCTACTTTGTTGATCAAGACATAGTACAGGTTTGAAGATGGATTCATCTGGAAGAATTGCGATAGTTCAATTAGTGGTTGTATTATATTTATCGAGTTCTATTAAAGTGTGGTGTGCTCAGAATAGCACTTTGGGGGACAAGCTTGTGGACTGTTTCATTTCGGACAAATTTGTGGGTAGGAGGATCAATGAATGTAAGTCTGACAAAGTTGAAATTAAGTTCAACCAAACCGAGTATATTTTATTGGAAGCATTATTATTTGAAAATAAATCATTAGTAGCTTTGAATGGCAATACTGGTCAAAGTGTGCATATCAACTGTCATAGAAATTTTGGTATCACTTTCACTCGTGTGGCAAATGTCAATATAACCAATATCATATTTAGTAATTGCAACCAATTTTATGCGATGAAGGCAGCAATTACAATACAATTCTCAGATACTGTGTATATTTATAACGTAACAGTCCAAAACAGTTTTGGATCAAGTCTTTATTTGTTGGAGGTATCTCAGGCCATAACAATAGACAGTACACAGTTCATACAGCATCATAGACTGGAGAGTATCAGTCATGTCAGTAAAGTCCTTATTGAGGCTTTGTCTGTGGATGGACCAAATTACAAATTTCAGAATTGCACATTCACAAATTCAGTTGAGGACACATTTGATGGAAATTATATTAAAACCTCTCAAATGGGCAGAGGATTAAGTGTTATTATTCGTAACATAACACGAAACTTAAATCTTGAAGTGACTTTGTGCAATTTTGAATTTAACGTTGCTCAATCTGGAGCTGGGATAAATCTCACGATAATGGATTTCATTCAGAACAACTCCATTATCGTCAAAAATTCTGTCTTTAACAGTAACTTTGCTAAAGAAAATGGAGGAGGAGTAAGTATACAGTACATTCAGCTTAAAGAGAATATGACTATGAATAGTATCCAGTTTATAAACTGTAACTTCACTAATAATATGGCTGATCATGGTGGTGCCATATTCTTGGCTTCCTCTCTAGATTATGGCAGCTGTGAACCTCACAATTTTATCTCATTCGAGTATTGCAATTTGATTGACAATCAAGCAACTTTGGGATCAGCAGTGTACCTGGCACCGACCAGTTCCAACTCCTTCCTTCTTAGTGGTTCATTTCTAAAACCCTTTTTTTCCAACTGTTATTTTGAAAATAACATTGTTCATTCTCACCCTGATATTGAGAACAATATTAGTATTTTTGGAAAAGGTGCAATTTATTCAAATGAGTTGAATATTAACTTTAGCGGTATTGTGACATTTTCAAGAAATAATGGATCTGCACTCTTTTTAGTCTCTAGCACTGCAACATTCAGTCAGTGCAATGCCACGTTTACAAGTAATGAGGGATACTATGGAGGTAGCATGGCAATGCTAAGAAATTCAGCTATTCATTTAAACGATCATTCCTATCTTACCTTCGATAGCAATGTTGCTCAACTCTATGGAGGTGCTTTATACCATGAGACTTACAATGATCCTTCTGAGACTGGAATTTATCGATGCTTCATACGATATGTTGGGAAAGGTATTTATGACAAACTTGTTAGAGTCGAATTCAAAAATAATAGCATAAAGAATGAAAATAGAGCAAGCCCACATCAACAGAGAGGGCATTCTATATTCTTATACTCCTTGTCTCCTTGCAGAAGTCCAACGAATGACAAATCAGTCGAAGACACCTTGAAAGATATTGCCAATATGTATTTTAAGGATTATAAGGTGAATGAGGTTTCCACACTTGCTAGCCATTACACAAATGTGAGTGATGTTCCTACTGCTTACATTCCTGGGAAGGAGACTAATTTGAATATTGAAGTAGAAGATGATACAAATACTATCGTAACCCAAGTTACTTTTCACGCCTCTTTAAGTGGTAAATCGGCTGATATTGATCTAGATCCAGCCTATGAATTTGTGTCTAATGGTATAATCAAGTTTATCGGGGAACCAAGCAGTACTGCGACACTCAGCATCCTTATTAATTACAGACCAGACTACCAACTATCATTGGTCATTAAGCTGGAAGATTGTCCCCCAGGATATGTTCTAGACAATAGAAAATGTGAATGCTCGGCAAATACAGCTGACAAGGTTTTTGCAGGTATTAAAAAATGCAATTTATCTACATTCCAAGCCATAATTATTCAAGGATACTGGGCAGGTTACATCAATAGTAGCAGCGATTCGTTTCGTACCAGTAATTGCCCTTTCAGTTTCTGCAATGTATCTAGTAAATCTGAATTCCAATTGCCTCTGAGTAAGTCCGATCTGAATTTGTGTAGATTTCGGCGTTATGGACGTGTGTGTTCACTGTGTATAAACAGTTCTACGTTATTCTATCATACCCAAGGGAATGCGCATTGTGGTGATGTCAACTATTGCTATCTCGGGGCTTTGTTTTACTTACTGCTAGAAATTATTCCAGTGACAGTATTCTTTGCCATTATCATTCTCTATGATGTGAACCTGACTTCAGGAAATTTGTGCAGTTTCTTGTTATATGCTCAGATATTCAATACATTGGAAGTAACTGCTGGTAATTTCATAACCTTCCCACCATTTGCTGATTTCCTTCTGATTGTTTTACGATTTCTATTAGGCATTTTTAACTTGGACTTCTTCTTGCTTCCACAGTTGTCCTTCTGCATATTTCGCAATGCTAATTATATGCAATTGCTACTATTTAGCTACTTAACAATTTTTTATGCATTTATTCTCATTGTTCTCACAGTATTTGCCATCAACTATAGGTTAAAAGACCTCATTGTTAAAAGAATTGGTAATAAATCTTTTAAGAACCCTTCCATTATTCATGGACTGTCAAGTTTTCTGGTGATATGTTTTGCTCGTACAATTAACATATCGCTCCAGATACTTAATCCAGTGACATTATTTGGGAAAGGTGGACAGGCTAAGGAAATAGTTGTGTATTATCATGGAGAATACAAATATTTTGGTAAAGATCACCAGCCATTTGCTGCTCTGGCTATCATAACCCTTGTAATGGCATGCCTTCCGGTGCTGTTGCTATTGATGTATCCTACTTGTTACCAACTAGTGGCCATACTGAAACTCGAAAAGTGGGCTTTATATAGGAAATTTTGCAATTTTACATTCTTGGAAAAATTTAGACCATTTTTGGACTCTTTTCAAAGTACTTTTAGAGATAATCATCGATATTTTGCTGGATTATTTTTTTTATATCGCTTAGCTGCTCTAGCTATCAACAATGGTAGCAATACCAACTCTAAATTCTTTTTCTCACTGGAAGTCTGTCTTTTGATTGCTGTAACAATTCATGGAATCATTCAGCCCCACAAGGACCGCTGGCACAACCAGGTAGACATAGCTATTTTGGCATTGTTGGCTATATTGAATGGAATCACAAGTTTTAACTATCATTTGAGTTTGGTGGAAGTTGATTACACCAAAACCATAAATGTGCTTGCTAGTTTACAAATTCTCTTAGCTTACTTGCCAATAGTTTATATCTTTACGCTATTGTCAATGAAATTGAAAATGAAATTACAAGGTAGATGTTTTGGTAACAAATGTTGCAAGATGAAAAAAGACACATCTGAGGAAGTTGCTAGCAATGCTATTATGGAATTACTTGATCATAGCAGCGTGGATATGATGTCCTCTTATCGTGGACTATCAGATTAAACTTTTGTTATTTTTTTTAGTGTGAATGCATATTTCAAAGTAGCTACTTAATTTTTTTTGTTTCTTAGTGAGTGACTAGCAGAGTGTGACTCTATTATTTATTGTAAAAGGAAATGTAACTGCTTTTATGACTTTCAAGAAGAAATATGGAGTGTAGAGTAAACAAGTTTGAGATATTTATAAAATGAGGTTTAATTTACATTTTATAATAGTAGAAGCTTTCCTCAGTTTCAAAAGTCAATATAGCTGAAATCCTCCTCAGGGGTTAAGGAGATTGGAAACAATATGAATTGAAGATTGAAATATAATTCAGCTAGCAAGTCAATTGACCAGAAAATGCATTCAGGGAAGTACATTTAAGTCAATTGTCAGTAACACATATGCATGTGTGTGGCACATGGCCAACTAGCACATAGTAAAGCGTAGTAAAATTGATGGCTAATCGGGTAATTCTTTCTATTATAGAGAACCATTAAGATGACAAAACTTGCCATAAAAGACAAATACACAACTTCCTGGTCATGACAGGTGATGCTTCGACTTCAGAGTGCTAACTACTAATCATACTTCAACTACAAGAAAAGGAATGGCATACTCAGCGTAGATATGAAGTTTATTAAAATCTAAATATCTGAATAGTAATTTCTCTATTGACTATATGCCCTGCTCATAATAAATAAATTTAGATCGAGGTTGAAACAATTAGCAGAGTCAAAAACATTCTACGGATAAAGATAATCTTAAGTGGTCCTGAGTGTGATCCCTAAGTGGACAGCTAGACATGCTTTTCAGGGCCGGCGCCTATGGTGTGGCTGGTACTGCCATGGCCGTACCACTTTTTTGGTCTCACCGTACTATTCTCCGAGTAAAAATTGAAAAGATGGAATGTGTGGGTTACGGCACGCAAATTTTTTACTTGCGCGTGGGCGTACTTACGGTACAGCAGCTGCATTTCTCTTCTGTTCAGAGATGGCTGAGTGCTCAAAGGTTACAGAGGCTAGGGTGACTGCAGAAACTGGGGTAATGGATGTTCCAGATCAGCCATACCAGAGTACCGATTGGAAGTTTCCTGTCAGATCCTTTGGAAATACTAAGCCTGTGCGCAGAACGTTCCAAGCTTCCTGGTTCCAGAAATTTAAATGGTTGCATTATGATGCGGCAAAGGATGCTGCCTTCTGTTTTTCTTGCTGCAGGACTGTGAAGTCTGGTAAGCTAAAACTAAAAGGTACTACAGAAAATGCGTTTCTGATTAGTGGCTTTACTAATTGGAAAGATGCCACACGGGCTATGAATAAACATGGAAATTGTAATTTTCATAGACATGCCAATGAAATTTTAGCTACCACTACCGATGTTAGCGAAATGCTATCAAAACAAACTGTAACAGAGAGAGAGAAGAATAGAGAATGTTTTATTTGATTGCGAAGTCACTTCGTCATCTGGCTTGTCAAGGCTTGCCACTTCAAGGTAGTGGTGACGAATCTAATTCCAATTTTATTCAATTACTGTTATTATTATTAATTATTTCTGGCCATTCTTTGCATTTGAGTACATTTTTAACAAAAAAGCAACTAAAATTTACATCCCACGAAATTCAAAATGAGCTGCTTTCAATTATGGCACAGTATATTCTCCGTCAAATTTCCAGGAATCTTCAATCTTCATACTATGCCATCATGGCAGATGAGGTAACGGATGTTTCAAACTGTGAACAAGTAGCAATTGTAATTCGTTGGGTAGATGACAGCCTGATGCCTCATGAAGAGTATATTGGACTCTACAAAACCGAATCCATCACATCTCAATCACTGGTGAGTTTGATTAAAGATGTACTGCTTTGATTAGGCCTCCCAATAAACAAGTGCTGAGGACAATGCTATGATGGGGCCAGTAACATGAGTGGTTCTAAACATGGTGTGGCCAAGCAAATTCTCGATGATGAAACTAGAGCTGTATATACACACTGCTATGGCCATGCTGCTCTCAATCTGGCTGTTGGAGATGTTGTTAAGCAGTGTAAATTGATGAAGCACAGTTTAGAGACAGTAAATGAAATCTCAAAACTAATAAAAAAAGTCACCTAAGAGAGATGCTATCTTTCAGAAGCTGAAATCTGATCTTGCTCAGGATACTCCAGGCTTTTGAGCTATGTCCAACTCGTTGAACTGTGCGTAGTTCATCATTACAAAGTATTTTGGACAATTTTGAAGTTATACTTGGGGTATGGGAAGAATCTTTAGAATCATCTCTAAATAGTGAAATGAGACCAAGAATAATTGGCGTAAACACTCAAATGCTAACATTCGATTTCTTATTTGGAATATCTTTAGGTGCTCTTTTGTTACGCCACAGTGATAATCTCAGTAAGAGCTTACAGCATGAGTTTGTGTCAGCTGCAGATGGGCAACAGATAGCTAAACATACATTAGATGTTCTTTTGTCACTGCACAGTGAAGAACATTTTAAATTATTCTACAAGCGAATCTTACTTGATCAAGATCACTTTCAGGTTAGCTCTCCTAGTCTGCCTCGAAAACGAAGTGCACCACAGTATCTTGAGGTGGGATTGTCAGCTAGTGATTACCCTACTTGTCCTGAAGATCATTACAGACAAATCTATTTTGAAGCCTTAGACTTAATTGTTGAAGCAATTAAGAATAGGTTTGATCAGCCAGGATATGAAGTTTATAAACAATCTCAAGATTTAGTCCTAAAGTCATGCAGTGGTGATTCTTACGAATCAGAGTTAGAGTATGTACATTCTTTCTACAAAGATGATCTCTGCAAAGAATATTTAGTAACTCAACTTCCACTTTTTCACTCACTTTATGTTCAAGAATCTTCTGAGAGAGAAATCACAATAAGTCAAGTGTCCAAGGTTCTATCAAAATTGTCTCCACCTCAGAGAGTAGCACTTTCATGTGTTGTCAAATTACTTAAACTCCTGTTAGTCATGCCTGCTACTAATGCTGCATCGGAGAGATCTTTCTCTCCTTTGAGGCGAGTCAAAACATTTTTTAGATCAACAATGGGCCAAGAGCGCCTCAATAACTTGATGAATTTGTATATTCATCAAGAATACACAGACTCACTTGACATGCTAAGTATCGGCAATGAGTTTATTCAAGGAAAAGAAATAAGACAGAGAATGTTTGGTAATTTTATATAAAGGAACTGACTATATAACTAACTACAGATTCATTTAAAAGTAATTTTTTTGTTCACCACTTAGCTAATCCGTAATTTTTCATAACACAAATATCCAAATTTATTAATAAAAAGTATATAAATCTTTTCTCATTGTTATCTCTCAATTAAAAAAAAAGTAGTTTGTATTGTTTCTGTCAAACTCTGCAAGGCTTAACTATACTTAATTAACCCCATTCTCAAAGAGTTAATGTGTTTGATAGCAAGACAGCATGGATACATACAGAATAATATAACGGTGACAAGTCCATATGAAATCCAAAATGTAATTGTGAATTTCCAACTCGCAGGTTTAGCAGGAGCATGTTCACAAGTCTAAAGTTCCTTCTGCTATAGTTCTTGAAGATTGGTTCCCTCAGCCAGATATTCTTAAAATGCTGAGACTCTGTGGATATCTACATAATATTGTAAAAGTGTTATAAACTGTTAATTTAATGGTTAGAGCCGTACCACACTTTATTTGCTGGCTCCGGCTCTTGTTAAAAAAAAAAGACTGTTAGATCAATCCTATCTAATAAGGTTGAAATAAATTACACCTATCTAGGCTAACTTGACTGCTATTTGTGCTGAAGGTAAAAACAGGGTGACAGTTCAAATGCGAATCATTGTCCATAAAGTGACGGGACATGTTATTGTATTGTCATTGGCTGAAACAATTTTATTTTCAACATCTTAGATTATTGTTTGGGACTGTGGGTCAAAAGAACTGTGGAGAAAACATGGGGAAATTCTTTAATAGAATGTTACTAAAATCAATTTGCACAAAAGAAACTAAAACTAGTATTTAAAATAATTGTTACTGGTGTCATGTGCATCTTTGCTTCATGCCGTTATTACAAACACACAGTTATTATTAATGTGGTTTTTGTTATGCCAATGCCAAACTCATAATTTTGGAGAGAAAGATGAAGTGTGAACAAGCAATATAAGAAAGTAAAGCAAATCCTTTCAGTCAGTGCAATTCTTCACAATGATGATTTTACCATTCATACTATACTTTGCATCTTTCTTGATCTTGGGTCTAAATATATCAAAATCAAGCCCAAAAGTTGAGTGCGAAGTGAATGCAGATAATATTCTATCTACTATAGACTTTGGTGTATGTAATTGTATTTTTATAAATACTCCAATGGTAGTGCTTCACAAGACCATCACAGTGGCATTAGTAGACGCAGTCCAGATGTATGGCAACAACACCACTATTGAATGCACGAATCACTCTGGAATTATATTTAAATCTGTAAACTCTGTTGCAATGAATAGCATTCATTTTAAGAAATGTGGTGTCCTTCATTTGTCAGATCATCTGCCTGGTTATATAGGGAACATTCAATCAGCATTATACTTCCTCAATGTTTCCAAGATCTTGATTTCTGAATCACACATTGTAGAATCCAATGGAACTGGGCTATATATTGTAAACTGTGGACAAATTGATGTTTCTAATAGCAGTTTTAATTCCAATTTATGGAAATATGCATCCAGTGAAGGTAGTCATCAATATTTACTAGGAGGAGGAGGCATGCACGTGGAAGCATTTTGCGGGCGTGACTTAAACTACACATTTACTTTGAAGATTGCAAATTGCTCATTCAGAGGCAACAAAGCAAACGACATGACAGGTATGGAATTCAACAACATTTTTCCAAACATCCCAAATACCAGCTTTGTACGAGGTGGTGGCCTTTTTGTATATTTAGGAAATCAGACTGTTAATAATCAGGTGATCATCACTAATTGCAAATTTTTCAACAATTCTGCAGATAATGGAGCTGGAGTGAGTATACTGTTGTCGAATGATAGTTCAGTAACTCTTAATTCTTCTATATTTGAGGAAAATTGTGCCAAAAACTTAGGAGGAGGACTGAGCATCGAGTTTGTAAACACTAGTAACTTTAATATTACAGTGTCATTCATTGACTTCGTCAAGAATTCTGCCATGACTGGTGGAGGTGCGTTTCTGTTTTTCAGCCATTCAACATTGTTGAAGTGGAGTACTATAGTTCTCTCAAATGTGCTATGGAAAGACAACAAGAGTAACTATGGAGCTGTACTTTTTGTTTATAAGCACATTCTCTCACCAAAATCTATAATAAAGATAATTGACAATGTTATTGATAAGAACTCAGTGAGCAATCTTGAAAGCAATAATGGTGATGACTTGGGAGAAGGAATCATCATGACCACCAAGCAGAACTTGAACTTCTCCGGGAAAATCTTGTTTAGTAACAATCAAGGATCTTGTATTTATGCCACCTCCAGCAACATAGTATTCAGCCAGGCAAAGGCTACATTTGTCCAGAATCATGCCTTGAATGGAGCCGGGCTGTACTTGAATGGATTTTCTAATGTGATCTTGCGTGGCAGCACAACAGTAACATTCTGTAATAATTCAGTATCATCATCTGGAAGTGCTATCTACTATAATTCTATTGACAAATTATCTTACATATATCCACGGCAGTGCTTCATTCAAGTACCTAATATGCAAAATGATAATATCACTATGTATTTCATGGGCAACTCTGCTCCACAAAATCCACTGTATCCAGATCGTAACATACGGTACAATTTTTCAATTATTCATGCGGAGACTGACATTTCTTGTCTCTTGAGTACGCTACAAAACTTGCACAGAAAAAACATGCTGACATTCTCTGAATCATGCAATACATGTTTCATTAATGAATTTAATTCAAGTTATGAAATAGAGACATCTGAACACATATTATGTGTTACTGGTTCAATTATTGATTACAATAGTTCCATTTCTACGCATGAAAGTGACTTACTTCAAAAGGAAAAGTTAATATATTTCATACCTGGTATTAAATTTACAATTCCAATAACTGTTTCATCACAATCTTCAGTTTTTGGGAATTGGTCATCATTTGTATTATCTGTATACAGTTGTGAAAATTCTGCAATCGAGTCTTCTAGATCAACTCTTCATTCAAATTCATTGCATCAGTTGAAATTATTTGGCAAACCAGGGAGCAAAGGTCAGTTAGTATTGACAGAATCAAGCTTTCGTAAAAAATGTTTAAAGTTTAATGTTACTGCTTTACATTGTCCCCCACTGTTTATACTTAACTCTGAGAGAAAATGTGAATGCATTTCACCAAACAAAATACGTTTCCCTGAATTTCATCAATGCACACACTCGTATGCTTCTTTGCGACTTGGATTTTGGATAGGGTACAATATAAGTGGTGAGGATGCAGTGCTTGAAATGAGCACATGTCCCTCTGGCTACTGCACAAGAGCGGTTAGAGAATACAACTATTTAAAACTTCCTGATACTCTTGACCAGGAAAAGCTGGATCGTAAGATGTGTGATAATCGCACGGGAAGACTATGTGGGCGTTGCCAGAATGGAACCACAGTACTATATCATACTCAGTATTTTACTTGTGTCGAATCCAATTGTTCCCTTGGACCCTTTCTCTATTTGGTATCGGAAATATTTCCTCTGACTCTAATGTTCATAACGGTGATTTTTTTCGACATAAGATTTACATCTGGCAAACTCAACGGATTTATTTTTTTTGCTCAAATGTATAGCAGTATCACTCATGTAGGTACAGCATTCATAACAAAAACTGCCAATTACCAAAAAGCCAGTGAGTTTCATCGAGTAATATACAGTCTTTTTAATTTTAATTTCTTCACTCTGGATGCCTTTAAATTTTGCTTGTTCAGGACTGAAAATACTTTAGATATAGTGGTTTTTAAGTATGTTACCGTGCTATATGCTCTTATGTTAGTTTTTGGAACTGTCTGGTTTCTAAATATAGTGAGTTCTCGATGGAACTGCAGAGGCATATTGAAACTGAAATATTCAGTTGTACAGAGCTTTACAACTTTCTTAGTGATAGCTTATTCTGAATGTACCCAAGTGTCTTGCAAGATACTGAATTATGCCACCATATATCGTTCCGACAATTCTTCTTATAATGTTCCATTTTTGTATGGAAGTGTTGGATACTTCAGCAAAAAACACATTCCATATGCAATTCCAGCACTTCTATGTGCCAGTTTTATAGTAGTCCTGCCAGTAATGCTCATATATTACCCATTATGCAACAAGATTGTTATGATTCTGGGACTAGACCAAAACCCAGTCATCATCAATATGAGTAAACTGATTCCTCTGTACAAGTTCAAGCCTTTATTTGACAGCATGCAAGGCAGTTTCAAAGATGAGTATCGTTTTTTTGCTGGCTTATACTTCCTGTATCGCATAGCAATTATTGCCACTATTATTCTGGCTAAAGATGAAGACGTCCATACTTTAATAGAAATAGAGCTCATGATAATGCTTGTAATTCATACACTTAGTTGGCCATATCAAAACAATAATCACAATGTTTTAGATGCTCTTATGTTCTGCAATTTAATTTTAATTGTCACTTTAAAACGGTTCAATTTGACAATAGCAGAGAAAGGAGTTTATTTTAAGAGAACAATACAAGTAAACCATATATTTCAAATGATTCTTATAAATATTCCATTACTGTTGATTTTCTTGAAAACTGTTTACTGGATAATTACTCAAAAGAAGCAACAAATGGTGCTATTTTTAAAAAAAAGAAGAAAGTCAGGCTCCATGTGCAAGATCTCCAAAGAATGCAAGATCTCCAAAGAAAACTTTCAAGACAGCATTCTAGATTATGATGAGAGAGTACGATCGCTCTCAAGTTGTTACAGAGCAATGCAACCTGAGACATTTGAGATAAACTGATTTATTGACTCTTTTAGTTATAATAATGTAATATTTTTTCCTTTCACATTTAGTCGTTCTTGCAAGAAAGTGTGATACTGAACCCACTAGGTTATTTTTATTATTATTTTTATTCATTTGTATACAGTTAACACTATGCTAATACTACTTTAAATACATTATACTATATAGCAGTATATAATTGTCAGCAGTTAGTTGTATGTTAAACAATACATCAGATGTTATTTATGAGGTATTTTGAAGGAATGGACTATAAATTATTTTAATTTAGGACATGAGTTATTGTATACTATCATAAAAATTTGTGAGTCTTCTCCTACACTTCAGATTGTATACATGCATTAAATTACAGCATCAGTAGAGGACCTTAATAATATTTTGATTGAGTGGTGACATTATGAATTAGGAGAATGAGAGCATTGTTTAAATACAGCCATTATTGTCACTCACAAATATAGACCTTACCTCAACTTTTCCCAAACAGTAGCTTCTGTAGTATCAAGAAGTTGAACCATTCTGACTGTCTGAATCCAGGAGCTCTGGACAAAAAGCACTAAGGCTACTAATTAAAACCGATGAGATTTTGAAATGAAATTTTATATAGGTTCTTTATTGTGATAATAACCATATATGGCCACTTTTACCTTGAAAAGGCAAACATTTCTGCAAAATAATCAAACAATTTCAAGGATAAAGCTAGAATAAGACTTAGGTATTTATTACCAGAATAAGCTAAGGGCTACTTATCTAAAAAGCTGTATTTATTGGGAGTTTTAGTGAGCGTTATTTATCTGAATACCACACTTTACTGTGCTATCATATGTTAATACAACTGCAGCAATTTATTTTAAGCAGTTAAGAATTTTGTTTATACAAGTAGAAGTATAATTTCATCAAAGGAATCACCCCATTCAGACTCTCTCATTGTTGCTAATGTAGTGTTGCCAAGGAATCCACCTCGATACTCACGACCAATTTGATATGAGCTGTGACTAATGAGATAATTGTACACCATTGAAAAATGACACGCTAAGTATATATGTATGCTAATAGTATGGCGCATAAATAGCCCATTCAAAACGTATGGGAAAAATCACTGTTCAATGGAAATCGCACAGGGAAAGTGAAATAGCACGTAATTAAGTGAAATAGCACCAAAACTAAGTGAAATACCATGATAGCTAATTGAAATAGTACAGGTAAGTGTGCATGCATAGAACTTTAGCCTTGGAAACATACAGTTTGAGTAATTTCTAGTTGGATACTATACCATTCTTTAGCGTAGAAGTTCAACCTGCATTAAATGGAATTTTTTTTCTTCAACATTAGGAGGAGCCGTAGGTTGAAAACGAAGTTTCAGAGGAAGTTAGTGCTGAAATACGGGCATAGTGAGTGAATGATACAGTGTAGCTACAGTGCAAATGATTTAAAAAAAGTTTGTTTTCTGCTAGTGAGTGATAAGTGCTATTTCAACCACGTTACTCATGCTATTAATCCCGAGTAGCATGGTTACCCATGCTATTACTCATACATATATTGAAATTTTGATTGTGTTACACCTGATCTAGTCTTGCTTACTATCCAATAACAAGAAATAAACTGGCTGTAACCTTGAAAGTGCTCCAACAACTGATGAGGTAACACAATGAACCAGGCGACTGACCTTTCTAATCCACAGCTATTCACACTCTTCTAGCTTTTAATAATTCACTTGGTCACTACTATATATTCAGTAGCTAGATGAATAAACAGTCATTGATTGAAGTCCAATGTTATTCTGGCAATGATCTACACAATCTTTCAACAAGAATTAGCCTATAGTAGGATAACGTTACAAGCAGAATTTCTCTATAATTATAGCCCTAACTGCAATATTGACTTTTGTTTGAATTTAATAATTTTATACGTTTGATATAAACATGAATAGCATTATAGTTTGAAACTGTATAATGACTCAAAGTAGGGATATAATTGAATTTCTAGAAATTTTTAGCCTATGGCTTGTAATCACCTAATCTAGCCAGTAATTTAGACGGTTATATACGCATGTGAAATGAGATTTGCTATCAAACTAATATAACTTTACCTGTAGCAGCGGAAAATATTTCCAAACGTACTTTAAATTTACAAATTTTTGTCATTTAGAACATAAGATGAAGGATTAAATGAGGAAGAAAAATGATCCATTGTTGTCACTCAGAGATTGAGGAGATGGGACCCATTAGCTTGGTGCATTGTTGGAGTGAATGGTCCATGTATTGATCACTTGCAGTTGATGAGTAGGTTGTTGAAGGTTTAATTTTGGAAAAAAAAAGGATGGTCTTTGCGAAGAAATTTTGGACTTTGGCCTTTTGAATGTGTATGGCAAAAGACCATCCTGTATTCCAAAATTAAACATTTCATTAGATCAGCCCAACAACCTAACTGTCAACAGTAGGTAATTAATATGGGCCATTCACTCCACCAACACCTATAGTGAATGGTCCCCATCTCCTTCTGCATCTCTGAATGACTACTGTGGACCATTCACTCCACCAACACCAGTGAATGGTATCTATCTCCACCTTTATCCTCTAACTTCAACCATATCCTTTTACTGATTGAAAAATTTGATACCTAAAAATTATGTTAGTTACCTATAATCCAGACATAGTGAGATTGAATGTGTTATTAACTCACCCAATATGTCGTAGTTATAGGGGAATCTATGTGAAAGTGTAGATTTACGTTGAAACATTCTTAGTTTGAACTAATTAACTGAAATAAAATTATGAATAAAATGGTGCATTTTCACTTAACATGTGTACTTTTCTAGTGTAATATATTAAATTCTACAAAAACAATTTGCATTGGTTAAGTTTAAATACAATCGAGACCATGGGAGTGCTGCTGGGCCCCAAGTCGATGGCCTTGGTAAGGAATCTGGGTAGACGGATCAGGCTGGAGACAGGGGAACCTCGTTCAACTGACTATCTCCTGCAGCGTCTCTCGATTGCGGTTCAGCGAGGGAATTCCGTATCAGTATACGGGAGGCATCACAACCAGACTTCATTTTATTTCTTTATTATTATTTTATTTTATTTTTATTTTATTTAAAAGTTTTATTATAATAAGTTACAATTATTAATTATCATCATTTATTATTATTGTTTATTTATTATATTATTTATTAATCACTCATTTAATTTTATTTGTTATCAACTTCAAGTATTATTATTATTTGAATATTTACTTTGTAACTGATGTCAAGTTCATTCTTGTGAATTACAACTGACTCTGTATTTCAATCGAATTATTAATAGTATAAGTATAACAGTATAGATACAGGTTTTTTGGGGGATTACCAGTAAACCCCCCCCCCCCCCCTCCATGTATGATATTCATAACTAGATGATCTTGATTTTTTTTGACAGGCCAATATGTATTGTTAAAATGTTGTACAGCTAACACTTTGATGGGCTATAGCATTGATCTGATATTTGTGTTTTTGATAGACATTATTTACAGATATATTCAATTTTTGCAATACTGAAACTACTCGCTACTCCCCTGGAACACATGTTCATGTGGAAGATCAGGCTCCACCTTAAAAAGTTTAAATAATTACATGAAGTCAACTCAAACTAAAGAAAGACTGACTTTATAGTGGGTCTAGCAACTTATTCATGCTAGTTACTCAAGCTTAAATATTGATGAAATATATAAATCATTAATACAGAAGCAGCTGCACAAATGTAGCAAGCGAACTTAAATTTTCACTACCAACATGATTACTATTTGTTCAATTTCATTATTACAAAGGAATTGTGGCTATTTAGTGGGTGTGGCAATATTCAAAATAATTTTCCCTTTCAAATGCTGGCTTTGGCCAGTGTGGGATGGGTGAGGGCCAGTTATGGGTGGTCTTGACTTCAGATTAGGTAGGCTGCCACCAGGTCTATTCCTGCTTAGATCTACCGAAGATTATCTCCTAAGCCTGGCACTTTAGTTATCCTCCTTAATAGTTTAAGTTTAGAAGTAACAGAAGTGTGAATATTATATCAGGGATAATAGAGATGATTTACTGCCACAGGGAAAAGACCAGGTTCACTGGGTATGTCAGGATTATATATCCCGCCACCCACTGGTGAAACATAAAAAGAATGACCAATGAGAACATCCACACATGAAGGCTACATGGTCAAAAAGAAAGTTTTAGAATAAATGTTAGTTTGTGTATGCGTAACTAAGGAGGTGATAGTTATATGTAATGATGATGTTCCGTTCTCTGTTATGGAGAAGACAAATATCTCATGTGGGTGGGGTCCCACAGCCAGTATTATTAGCTCAATGTATGCTCCATGTACACTATCAGTGCACAGTATTGACAAGGCCAAATATATTTAGCAATATATTATACCAAAATTTATTAAATAATATTGATGTTCTTTTTTTTTAAATGAGGCCAAGAACCATTATAAATTTAATGATAAACTTTAAAAAAATGTGTATATTAGTATTTGTATTTATTCAAAACTCCTTTTCTAAATTATTGCCTGGTTCTAATAAGATAGCAATTGTCTACAAGTAGCAACTACCATTATTCAATAATTTTAAGGAGACATAAAATGAATGACTCACATGGAGTGAAGAGGGTTCAACGTACACGACGAAGAAAGTTCAACGTAAACGGGAAGACAGTTCGTACACAACGAAGACAGTTCGTACACGAAGAAGACAGTTCGTACAAGACGAAGACAGTTCACGTACACGACGAGAACAAGAAAAGACGAGGTGCTGGCGACGATTGCCACAACACGAGTGAGTTACAACAACTAAAACTAAACGGGTGAGCAACAAAAAGAATAAGTAATAATAAGAACAAAAAAAGGTGGAAAAAATCAAAACACGCTTGCGTAACAAAACAAACACACTAATATGAGAGAGTTCAAGATCAATTATTCAGGCTCCTCGCAGGCCTGAACAAACAGTTTTTCGTTTAAGCTAATCGCCTTTCGAAGTATGTACCGTTCAAAATGCTCTATTATACCAGAGCACTAATAGTAGATGTATAGCATTACGTTGTATTCTCTTAGTGACTTGACTATTGGATTTTGGATTTTCAAGTAAAAACAAATCCCTCATGTAAGGCGTATAGCTATGAGGAACAGCGCATTGACCATTGACAAGTAGACTTACCACCGCTAATAAAAATATTATATGAACTCTGTTAACTTTGGAAGACCTAACTGTGAACTTCTCTCCTAGCTCTTTGCTGTTTTTTATTTTATTTTAACCTCTGGGGTGGAAACACATTGACCTCTTGAACTTTGCCACATATATTATATATAGTAATATGAGACAAAGTGTGATATGGCGAAATATTTCATAAGCAGGCTACTTTATTTTCACATGGAGTGAAAATAAAGCCTGAGAGTGAAATATCTAGCCATACCACTCTGACAAGTGTAAAAAGTGGTTTATTCTACCCTAGATATCTTCACTGTTGTGGTTAGTACTAGAGGATGAGTAACTCACATGTAAAGTTGGTTGTAGGGGCTACCACACCTCCAGCTGATATTGATATTATAGCAGCTGCTCTAACCAGGTTGAGTAGCTACACCTAGGAAGGTAGCTGTAAAAACCAAGAAAAGGTACAAGTTTGGCCAGTTTGCTATAGGGTAATGAGCATGGAATAACAAGGTGAAATATCATGAGTTATTTCAAGGTCATATAGGTTGGAATATATATATATATATTATATATATAATAATAATACGCTTGTGTGTCAGTAACGACGATGACGATGACCAACGACGGTGTGTGTATTCATGAATAATTCATGAGCTTCGTACGGTTCGGTAAAGAGTCGTCCCGTTATGTTAAGTATAAAGTGTCATCACAGTCAGTAAAATGTGCTGGTTACTTCTAAAAAGCGGGTGCAATAGACGCTGGAAGGCGGCTTAGGTTTCATAAAAAGGCAAAAGTACTGAAGAGAAGGTAAAAGGCGATTAATCGTAACTGAAAAGCGGATGGAAACGGCGAGGTAAGGCGGTATAGGTTTAAAATGGAAGGGAGAGAAGGCAAAAAGGCGAGCGATTAATTATAACTAAAAAGCGGGTGGAATCGACGAGAAAAGGCAGGGGTTAGTTTTCAAAAGAAAGGCTAAAGTAGAAATAGAAGTCAAAAGTTTCTCAAAGTAGGACAAAAATTCAGAAGCAGGAAATATAGACAAAGTAAAAGGGGGTTCCATGACTCAAGAAGAAGAACCGAAAATAGGAGAGGTGGGGTAGAAGAAAAGCTCAGATGGTTCAGAAAAAAAGAGAGTAGGAGAGAGAAACTTATGTAGCCTTAACCAATGGTAGAGAATGATAACTGAGCAAGATAACTTGTGCTACTGCATTCTTACTTTGTAATACATCAAGCGCCACTATGTGGCGGGGTACTTGCTAGTATATATATAGCTATATATATATATATAATACCAACATCTCAATTGAGGATCTTAGTGTGCTTGTCCAATTACATTCAAGTAGAACGAAATGTTGTAGGGATGTAGTCTGGTGGAGCCAGACCCAAGTAGCACCTGCTGTGGTCATGGCCATACCAAATTTTTGTTCTGGAGTAATGTGTAAGTGGTGTGTGCCCCACCTCCATTATACCTGAATTTCTACCGCAAATTAGGCATGATGGCTGAACCTAGGGTTGAAAGGGTGGCTGACATGCATAGGAATTGCCATTTGTGGTTGAGGAGGGCAATTCCCTGTAATTTGTTAATGATAATTGACTAACAGTAATTGACTGCCACAATACGTGTGGCAGAACAAATTTGATATGGCCATGTTCCCAGACCCATTCCCAGTGTAGCCATTCGGTAAAGGGTCAGGTTATGCCAGAATGAGGGTTAACGACTAGGCGTTAACCCAGGTTAATAGGGACCGGGCATCTAGGCAGGGACACCCCCGCCCATGGGAGAGGGAGTGTCCTCCAGGTGTAGGAAGGTGTGGCCTAGCATTCGAACGCGTGGCTAGCAGATGCAAGACAAGCTGAGAAGCGTCATCGAAGCAGCGTAGTGGTTATCTTGCGGGGAAGTGCTGTGAGAGTGTACACATCATTATAGAGAGTAGGAGGTGTTGCTGCGAGAGGACACTCAGCATTATCATGAGAGTGTGGGGAATTGGTGCCTGGAGCGATGTCAGACGTGCGGGAAGAAGGCGGTCATAGAGAGGAGAGCAACTCCAGGTCAGGAGGCATCCTCCCGCTGGGCAAGCCTCAGTGGAAAGCATCCAGGTCCTGGCTAGAGCACTCTCTGGCCCCATAGAAGGTGCCTTGAGAAGTATGATGGATGGGATTTTGTCCAGGTTGGATGCCAATCTGGCTTCACTGACTCCATCTGCTAGTGGTACATCGAGCTCAGAGGGCCCTATGTCTGGTTCAGGAGGAGTGCCAGTCAGTGGGATAGGGGTGGTCAGCCCACCAGGCGGGGACTCAGGATCTGGTGCAGTGACAACAGTCTCAGGTAATTAATTGGTGGGGCCTCTCTCCACAGATCCACCGGGTTCAATGCATGTGGCACGTCGGTATCTGACTCATTGGTTGCCTGGCAGGGGCGTGTCAACCCCGCAGATCCACCGGGATCAGTGCATGTGGCACAACGGTGTTGGGACTCGTAGGCTGTCTGACAGGGGAGCTCATCCTTGCTATCTGGCCCCATAGGCCACCTGACAGGGGATCGTCATCCCTCTCCCCCCCAGGTCCATAGACACAGGACATATTGGCGTAGGCTGCCATACGGGGGTGTGACATCCTGGTAGGTACCAGGGTCGAAGCACATGGCACGGCAGTGTCTAACGTCGTGAACTGCCTGACAAGGGCCTGCCAACCTCTTAACTCCATCAGGATCATGGCAGATGACACATAAATGACTGACCTCAGATATCCCTTTGGGAGGAAGGCGAAGGTCTTATCGGTGTCAGGTGGCCACATGGGCCTCCCTGTAGGGGGAACATGCCCCCTCAGATCTATCGTGATGAAGGTGCTTCAGGGTCCAGCCACGTAGACTACCTCGCAGGGGAACATCATGTTTGGGTCATTGGCACTAAGGTGGATGGTGCTGCTAGTCTTGTGGGTGGCATGGCGCTCCCCTCAGATTTGCTGGGGGTCAAGGTGGACGGCATATCGATGTCTGGCCCATGCGCCCCCCCTCCCCCCGAGACAAGGCAGCAGCATCCAGGTCAGGGGGTTGGTGCATGCAGACACCAGTGTACAGTTCATGGGTTATTTGCCAGGGGTATATTATCCCTCCATTGTGATGCGTTTTCGTCTGGCTGTGGGTGGGGGTCTGCCCCCCTCCCAGATCCATAGATAGCGATGAACTCAGAATATAACTCAGAATATTGGTGTCGTGTCAGTTGGTGGGACACATCGGTGTCCTGGCAGGCTCCACTTGACTAGATTGACGTGGGGGGCACAGCAGGGCCATATGTCAGGCAATGTTGGTATCCCCATAGTCTTGCTGGGATCAGGAGAATTTCTTTAAGGGGTAGGGAACTGATAATAATTATTACATTTACAGGTCTTGGCGTGATGCCCGAGACAGAGCTGTTAGGAGGTATCCCACAGATGGAGGGGCCATCAACCTTGGTGGAACCAGTCAGGTCCGAGCTGGGAGAGTCGTCAGTAGCAGCGACAGTGACCAACTTGTTACCCTCGGCGGGGGCAGCACTGTCTCGTTCCTCGGGGGATGGAGTCCCTCCAGTTCCGGCAAAGTTAGCAGTCAGGATCTGTCGGGGTGAATACATAGATACGGGAGAGCTCTTGCCGGAATTCTGGTCCAGTCCCACGGAGGACTGGGGGAAGGAGACCAGGTCACGTCGCACATGCAAAATTGATGACATCTTCACCTGGCTGCAGAGTTTTGCCTCATACGTTGTGGTGAGGGGAGCAGCAGCTCCGGAGTTGGTGCTGGAGCTATTGGCCTATCAGTCAACTATTATACGGGTCTCCCGGGACTTCACGGGGTTAGTGTGGGTCCATTATGACCAAGGATACGGCGGCACACAGCCTTGATGGGCCACACCAAATGGTCAGTGATCAATACTACGCTTTATCCTATGTGTTTCACAGGGCTAGCGGCAATACAGGCAAGGTGTGAGCTCTGCTTAGCCACAACACACGAAACAGGAGTGCGCGCAGTCGGGAGATCGTGACCCAGGAACAAAGAAGAGGCTGAAAACAATTGAGTCTGCGATGGTGGATCTAGTGAAAAAAAGTGACCCACCAAAGCCCCCTGTGTCTCGCTGCACTTCAGAAATATGTCGGAAGTGGAATGGGTCGGGCTGTACCTTTGCTCACTGTAAGTACACCCATGCTTGCAGTGGCTGTGGTGGAGACCACCCAGCTAGGAAATGTACTGTCCGAGGCAATCGACGACCACCACGGCCGTCAGGAGCTGGCCGCCCATATTGAGGTGAGGAACTGTGATTTGACTGAGTATTGTGTTGGTGCTTACACACAGATATATCTGATCATGTCTTGTTTCCAATCATAGTTGTTTATTCTTGAGTGGGGACAAAGGGGGAGAGGGGTATGGGCGAACAGGTAGAATTGGGAGAAGGGGAGGTTTGGTTGGGAGGAGGGCATGGAGTGATAGGGTTGCGGTGTGTTTACCGCTATTGGCTGATGTCATGGGGCAGACCCATATGTAGGTATGCAGGACGTACTAGTGCTGGGCTCGCACCGTACATCGTGCCCAATCAGTCTGCCACAGGGGATGAATGTGATAAGGACACTGCGAGTCTGGCAAGTTTGGGACAAGGCTCTGGCGGAGCATCTGAATGCCTGGTTTTGAAGGTATATTGTTGAGGGCATTAGGCACGGCTTCAAAGTGGGCTTTGACTACAGTGTGGGAGTGCGGAGCACTCCAAGTAATATGGCATCGGCAATGGAGCACCCAGACGTGGTTGACAAGTACCTTGCAGAGGAGTGCAGCGATGGCTGGGTACTAGGACTGTTGGATCCTAGCAAGTTTACGTACATCCATACAAGCAGATTTGGGGTGGTCCCAAATGGTGGCCCACAAGTGGCGCCTCATAGTGGACTTATCGTCCCCAAGTGGGGCGAGTGTTAACGATGGTATTGACAGTCGGCTGACATCGCTGAGTTACGTGAGGGTAAAGGAGGCAGTAGAAGAGATTAGGAGGTTGGGCAAGGGAGCCCTGCTGGCGAAAGTGAACATTAAAAGGACGTATAGAAACATCCCGGTTCACCCAAATGACAGGTGGATGTAGGGGATGAGTTGGAAAGATGGCCTGTTCATCGACACGGCCCTGCCATTTGGCCTTCACTCAGCCCCGAAGATCTTCATTGCGGTGGCAGATGCTGTGGAATAGATAGTGAAGCACGAAGGAGTAGAGTTTGCTATCCACTATCTTGATGATTATTTGGTGATAGGAGGACCATGCTCTTCAGTGTGCGCGACAGCCATGTCAAAACTTGTGGAGGTGCTGGAACGACTGGGGTTTCCAATAGCGCTGGAGAAGAAAGATGGCCCCACAACAGCCTTAGAGTTTCTGGGCTTTGAGTTGGATACTGTAGACATGGTGGTTAGACTCCCTGAGAGAAAGTTGAGGGAGCTCAAGGGAATACTTCAGCAGTGGATGGGGAGGAAGGCAGCTACCCGTCATGATCTGAACTAACTGGTGGGGAATCTGGCATATGAAGCGCAGGTGGTGCATGCAGGCAGGATGTTTATGCGCGGAGCCTGTTTGAGCTGCAGAAGGGTGGCAGAAGGCCATACCACATGATAAGACTCAGCCAGTCAATTCGGTCTGATCTCTGTTGGTGGGCAATGTTCACGGAGGAGTGAAATGGGGTGAGGGTGATCCAGGGGGATGGTGGTAGTGTGTCCCAAGTTCATGTATGGACGGATGCATCTGGTCATTTTGGCTGTGGTGCATGAGACAGGTGACTGGTTGCAGTTTCAATGACCGAGGACTTACGACTGGGGGCAGTTAGTGCTCAGGGAAGAGAACATTACGTTAATAGAGTTATTACCGGTGGTTCTTGCTTGTGCAGTGTGGGATGAGCAATGGAGATGGAAGGTGGTACTGGTCCACTGTGATAACCAGGCCATGGTCTCAGTGGTCAACTCGGGCTACAGCAAAGTACCCCAGATAATGCACCTGCTGCGCTGTCTTTTCTTCATTAGGGCCCATTTTCAGATGGATGTGATAGCATGTGCAAGGGGTGGAGAATAGCCTGGCGGATGCAGTCTCTCGCAATAATCTGCGAATGTTATTCTTGCAGGTGCCAGAAGCAGTGGGTCGGAGAAGAACCATCTCAGCCGACTTGCTGGCTCTATTAGTCGACCGTCAGCCAGACTGGACAATGGGCGACTGGACCAGACTGTTCAGAAGTTGTTTTCTGCTGGTTTAGCTCCAGCCACTCGCAGGAACTATGATGTGGGAGAGAGGCGATTTCGAGAGTTTTGTCGGCGATATAATCATCCGTGCCCATTCCCAGTGTCAGAGCAGGTGTTGGTTGAATTTGTGGCTTTTTTGTTCACAGAGAGACTGGTGGCTAGCACGGTTAAAAGTTAACTGGGTTAAAAGTTAACTGGCAGCAGTTCGGTTCACCCAGATAGCCTTGGGCTTGGGAGACCCTCACATGGGGGAGATGTCACGCCTAGAGTATGCAGTGAGGGGCTTCAAGTGCCTAGTTGCATCTCCCTGGAGCCAGAGGCTTCCGATCACCCCAAGTATTTTGGGGCAGCTGAAGAAGGTTTGGGAGGGCCAGCCAAGCTCATGGGATGCGGAATGCTGTGGTAGATTGACACCCCTTTCCAAAAGGGGTCGGTCTTGGAAGCTTTGATCCTGACCTCCAGCAACCGTGGGCAACCCTGGTTGTCTATCCGAATGTCCCCGTATGCCAGGTGTACTGCCAGGTAAAAACCGCTGTCGCTGGGCACCACTACTTCCCCCGCTCTGAGGAAGCCAAAAAAGCAAAGCGTGGCTGCTGCCCTGTGCTAGCTTTCCAATGGTGCAAATCCCGAGGGTAGCTGCTTCCATTCTAAAGTTATTCAAGTTTTTCTTGCCGCTAACTCAACTTGGACATAGATGGTGACCAGACCCTTTCCTTCCCTACACCTTTCGGACGGTAAAGGGTCGAATTTGCTAGACCAGTGAGTGGTTTCTATGGGATCGAAACCCTTTTCCTGAGGTAAATTAAAAACTTGCCGGTTTTTAGTCGCTGAGTGCTTTTTGGTGTGATTGTCAAATAATCAGAATTCCTTAGTACTAAAATTGCTTTGTAAGCTAAAATTACAACAAAAAAAACTCCTGTTGTTCTGTTTTTGTGCAGCTGAATGTTTTTTGACACAAGTTACTGGTAATTCAGACATTCAGAGTGACTTTACAAGTATATGCTACAGAATCTACCACTACTTGGGTTATGAAAGCAATTCTATATTTTGTTTACAGGTTAGCTACTATAATTCTATGGTTTTATGCAACACACCTAGGCTTGCTCGATAATTGTGCACAACCACACGTACGTCATTTGGTACTTTGATCCTCGTGCTTTTGCGTTTGTTTTGAGATTAATTCCCATACCTCCACTAATCAGAATCATTTGGTTTAGCGATCCCTTATCATTCAAGGAATTTAATCGTCTACCCTTTTGTATTAGGTTCCACAAGACGCACTTACTCAATACTGTGCAGTAATTCTTTAGAACTTCTTATTTTTCAAGTCGCAAAAGGTTATGGGGAAAGGTTACAATGGCATAGATACCCTCTACCAGACATAATTTCAAAACTCGGCCCGTAACACTCAGATAGTCAGGATGCTATAATATTGAAATTGAGGTAAGAAAGTAGTTCTGTATTTGTTAGCTACAACCGCTACAGCTGGGAAAGGATCTGCAACTCCGACCTTATGCATTTCGTTCCTTTTCCCATGAATAGGCCCTGCCAGATTATGCTAGCATTTTTTCCCTGGAATAATAGACATGACAATGCATAGTGGAATTATTCTGGATTCATATAAGCATTTAAAAGAATAATCTCTCCAAAATATCCATAATTATAAAACAAATAATTGATACTTTTTTATTTTATTTTATTATGGAAGTAGCTGAGGTTGTGTAGGCCTCTTTGTTGTTGTACTACTAAAATGGGAAAAGTTTGAAATACTGGGAGCGCTATCAGCTCAGGCAGGCTTGCAAGACTAGGTGGTTACCCCTCATCTGACTGATATATTACAGTATAAACGTTTGTGGTAATTGATCTCTCTGCCAGGGTAGTGTCTGGCTAGGTTCTCTCACTAGCCAATCATTATGAATGCACCAGTGTACTGAGAGGTAAAATTAATTAGTTTGGGATAACCTTGTCTAAATGAATGTCAAATGTGTTAATTGACTCTAAATCGCAATGTTATTGATTGACTCATAGGCAGGGGAAGGTGGGAGCTTTGGAGGCTCCAGCCCTCCCCAACTTGGATAGATAGGGGGCAGAGCTTCACAACTTTGGGATAGTGAAAGTTATTACTTTTTTTTTATTACAAGCACCTAATAACTTGTACACAATCACCATTAACAATAACCACCACCAACAGTCTCCTATTGTGTGACCACTGTTAGCTAGACTGAATGAATTAATAACTACTGCATCATAGAAAACAACCTAAGGCAGTAGTCAGTAGTATATGTGTGTATTGACATATTAGCTGTTAGAATCTTGGTATTAGCCACTCCTTATCAGTCTCTATAGCAACAGCTGCTGGTTGCCAAACTGTATACATCCATAGCAGTGACACAATCAACAGCACGGTCGCCATCCACAGCAAGGACACCATCCACAGCAAGAACACCATCCACAGCAGCAACACCATCTGCTGCAGCGACACTATCAGCCATAGTGACACCATCAGTACAGTTTTCTACTGTCAAATCTACACAATTTATCCCAAAAAACAACAGCCAATTTTATCAGAATAATTGAGCTAAGTGACTGAGACAGGATTAGAGTCTGTTTGAGACACCTGCTAAGGCATAATGTGGCCTGTCTCTTCCTAACAACCATGGATTACCACAGCTTAGATGAATATGAGTGTTATAAGTCATTAAATATAATATCCTAATGTTTTTGTAGTTGTTTTTATAGTTGAACCACCCAACTTGAAACCACTTCAGCCACCTATGTTTTTTTGACCTGCTTTTGTATTTTATGTATATTGAATTGAAAGTTTGGAATACAGAATGAAATAATAACAATGTCCTCTTACCTGTCCTCTTACCTGTCCGCTTAGTGAAGTCCACTATAATAAAATTTAATAAGAGGCCTTGTAATGCACGCATTATGTAGGTCATTAATTATTGTGTGCAAACCAAGGTAATCCATATCTGCAGCATTAGTAATTGCCTCCACCAGGTTGTTATGCCTTTTGTAGTACTGCTGCTAGGATCAGCATGACAATATTTTTATTCCTCCACTAGCACGAGGTCGGAATAGTCAAAGCTGGAGAGTGCTCATACTAGTCCAAACTCCATTTTTTCGTAAATTCAGAAAAATAATACTAAAGAATTATCACTATTCCACTACAAATATTCAGAATAAATAAAGGTCATGCTATCAGCCAAGATGTTTAAATGCTTCTGCTTTAAATGGTACCATTGTGTTTAATGCATAGGTGTCTTAGTTCAGCTTTCGAGTCTTAGTTTGGCTTTCATGAAACTATTGGTAATTTCAATGTTTATAAATTGAGATACTTTGGGAAAGAGTATAATAATTTATACCAGAACAACATTGGTCAGAACTTCAGACTACCTCTGAAGCCATGATTCAAATTTCAACTATTCTTTTACTGTCTCTTATTGCTGCTTGTACAAAGCTTGAAGGCAGGTCCACAACCAAGTATGAATTGTCAATAGAAGACTATAATCTGATGGATATTAATTTCAAAGAATTTAATACAGTGCATTTCAAAATTTCTAGAGCTCGCTTAAATGGTACAGTTCATCTAATGAAGTTAGATAGCATTGTTTTGATTGGTCAAGAGACAACAATAAAATGTTCTAACAATTCTGGAATTGTTGCTAGTGATGTTAACTCCATTGAAGTAATATCAGTTATCTTTGTAAATTGTGGGATTGTTCATACCTATCACCACGATAGTAAGCTCATATCTAGTTTTCAGTCGGCTTTGTACTTTTTCAAAGTACTCAAGGTAACACTTAATCATTTGTTGGTCAATGAATCTGTTGGAACAGGTTTAGTGCTACTTAATTGCAAGCAAGTTAGGATCAGTAACAGTATTTTCAGCAGCAACAAGTGGGATGCAGACTGGAGTTTCAACAAGAGTCTAGATGTAGCAGGAGGTGGAGGAATTCATGTGGACATATCTTGCAGTGACCATGTCTTAAACAACTTTGAATCAGTGGGGTATTGTAAACATACCAGTATTGAAATTGTCAACTGCTCGTTCATAAAAAACCTTGCCAAAAACTTGACCATACCAAGTCCTAAAGACTTTGGTGACCAAGTGTTTACGAGCTTTGGTAAAGGTGGAGGACTTGCCCTTCACATAAGAGATAATTCATACAACAATTCTTTAAATGTCAGGAACTGTACATTTATTGAGAACTTTTCCAAATATGGGGGTGGAGCCATAATAGTTTTTTCTAATGCTGTAAATAGCACCAAGATTTTAATGATAAATTGCACCTTTCTGAAAAATAAGGCCCACATTTCTAGTGGTGGATTGGATATCGGATATGTAGGAGAAGGCATTAACAATAACAATATTACTATATCATTGACTGATTTCATTGATAATTCTGCTCAATCTGGTGGAGCAATTGCTTTTTTCTTTCTCTATTCTTCCATTTATGAGCTAAGCTCCATTGTTTTCTCTGGAGTACAGTGGATAAATAACTCTGCTCACTATGGAGCAGTATTATTTGCTTCCCCCTTGCTTCCTGATAAGCGATCATTGGAGCCTCGAGTTCTCTTTCAAAATACATCATTCATTAATAACAGTGTATTCAGTATTAGTGGTTCTTCTGGATTAACATCTTTAGGGGAAGGTATAATAATGACAAACAGGCAAAATTTAGAGTTTGAAAGGTATGTTTTATTTCAAGGAAACAATGCATCCTGCATATACTCTACATCAAGTGCAGTTTACTTTAGCAACATTGATGCCAAGTTTATTGAAAATTCTGGCTTGTATGGAGCTGGTTTAGCATTAATTGGATATTCTTCCATTAACCTTGGTGAAAACACAACTTTAACTTTTTGTAATAACACAGTCGCCTTTCTTGGAAGTGCAATATACCATCATTCAATAGATAAGTCTTCCTACATCTATTCAATTTCATTCTGTTTTATCCAGCTTCCTTCCTTTAAACACTCTTTGAAAATATACCTGTATGGTAATAGAGCAAATGATTCTGCACGTCAGCTGCATGGCAACATATCATCTGTCATTTATGCTAATACTTATTCCTCGTGTATTTTAAATGACTTCCAACAGCTGTATGAGAGAAATATTATAACATGGTCTGACTATTGTCTTCCTTGCCATCTGAACCCATTAACTGAAAACAACAATAAAAACTTCATCGCTTGCCATAGTTTTGATAACAGTAGTTTAAAAAATGACTCCCATACAATTTGTCATTCTGGTATTGGTTCGGAGGAAAATAACATAATATTGAACAGAACTGACATAGATTTCATTCCTGGCATACAAATCCGTCTACCAATTAGAATCTCTTCATACTTGTCAGATCTCTGTGGATCTTTAGTTACAACTAACCAGTCCTTCTTTTTTGTTTCCGTAAAAAACTATGAAGGATCCAATATAACATCTGTTAGAACAAACATCAATACAAGGTCAATATCAAGATTCTTAATGAGAGGAGTCCCTGGAAACAAAGGTGCGCTAATTTTAACTGAGACCAGCTTTCGAAAACTTCAAGTCCTCATCAATGTTACTGCTTCTGAATGTCCTCCATTGTTTTATCTAGACTCAAACAATGAATGTAAATGCCTTCGAAACAAAGATATACCTTATCCAGAATTCCACAGTTGCACCTTAGAAGAAGCCAAAGTTCGTATGGGATTTTGGGTAGGATATGAAAATTGCAGTGGGAAATTCTGTACCAGTTCTTTATCTCTCCTAATTAGTCACTGCCCTCCTGGATTTTGTACCAAGGATGAAGTGATTAACAACTACATATCCCTGCCACAAACAAGAGGTGTCAATATTATTAGTAATATTATCTGCAATAACCGTGAAGGTAGACTTTGTGGGCTTTGCAAGGAAAACTTTGCTGTGTATTTTCATGCTAAGTCGTTTGAATGTAGAGATACAAAACACTGTCATTTAGGTCTTGTTTTATATTTCCTCTCAGAAATCGTACCGCTTACTCTACTTTTCTTTGTGTTAATATTCTTTGACATTCGACTCACGGCAGGCCACCTCAATGGGTTTGTATTTTTTGCTCAGACGTACAATAGTGTCACTCTAGTAGGTGAGGCATTTGTGAAGAAGTCCTCTCAGTATCACATGGTTAGTGCTTTTCATCGAATTGTGTACATGTTCTTTGATTTTGATTTCTTTAGTGTGGAGAAACTCTCATTTTGCTTGTTTAACACACGCTCGGCTCTGAATGTGGTCATCTTTAAGTATGTAACTGTGGTGTATGCGCTATTGTTGGTTATTGGAACTGTCTGGTTTTTGAATAAATTTGGAACTAAGTTGAAATGCATTGGAATTCGTCAATTCAAATACTCAGCCCTTCAAGGACTCAGTGCATTTCTTGTCATTGTCTACTCCCAATGCACTCAAGTATCCTTCAGGATTCTAAATTTTGCAAAGATATACAAAGATGACAACAGCTCTCAGTATGTGCCATTCCTGCAGGGAAACATTGATTATTTTGGATCAAAGCACCTTCTCTATGCCATTCCAGCTATACTTTGTGTTATTATAGTGGTAGTGGCCCTGCCTGTTTTGTTAATTTTTTATCCACTGTCCCAAAAGCTTTCTGTTTTACAGAAAATCGAAAACAGTCGTTTCTCAAGACTTGTGTCAATAGTGTTTCCCCTTTCAAAGCTAAAACCATTGCTGGATAGCTTGCAAGGTTGTTTTAAGGATGACTTTCGCTTCTTTGCTGGATTTTACTTTATTTATCGCATCATTATTATAGCCACTATCCTCCAGGAAAGGATAGAGTGGATACATACTGCAATAGAAATTGTGCTAGTGTGCATCACAGGCCTTCATGTGCTGACCTGGCCATATCAAAAACGACTACACAACATTATCGATGGTTTGCTCTTTTGCAATCTGAGCCTCATCGTCATCTTGAAGCGTTTCACTTTCATTATTGCTGAAAAAGGAAACAAATTTGAAAAAGAAATTGGTATGCTGCACTTATTTCAGCTGTTTTTCATCAATGCTCCCCTAGCAATTATATTTTGTAGGATCGTGCACTATACTATTCGTAAATGTTCACATTTCATAAAGAGACATAGAAAGAAAAAAGACAAGAACAACAATGATCCGCTATATTTAGATGACAGTATTTTAAATGATGATGCTCGCAGAATGTCCATTCAAGAAAGCTACATGAGGATGGTGGAGAGAAGATCAGAATCACTGGAAAATACAACTGACAACTTCTGAAAAAATACTCAACAATTGTGTGACTTTTTTTTTTATGTAGAAAATAAAACCTTAATGATTTTCTCCATAAAATCACCTCTTTTATTATGCTATAATATCATTATAGTTTTCATAACTAGCTGTTACCTTTATATGCACATAGATACAATCCTCAGTGTATATATGAACTTTGATTATACATTATTTAGTGTGTTTATAGTTATAAGAGAGCAAAATTGTAGTCACTGTATTAAATATCTATTTAAAAATATTTAGTGAGTATTGTTTATATAATATTATGTCTTCATGTGGTAACCTCCGATTAGTAGAGCAGATTTGTGCAACAATTGTAGATTTTGTGATAGAAGCATGAAACTTGTACGCATGTTAAACTAGACATCATAAGAAGTGTTTTGAGTAGAGGAGTCCATTACCTTTAGTGACCTCTAGATGATATTTTTTCAATATGGATATCTGGAGTATGATGACCAAATAAAGTAAATAATATATGGTGGAATGTAAGTAAGTTTGCTATAATGATAGTCATATGACCTTAAAAATGCCACACCCAATTTATGCTAGCTAGTCCTCAATAACAGCCACACTTTACCTATTTTAATTTGTTGCTTTGTTTTTTTTTTGTTTTTTTTTTGTTTACTCACATTTTTGGCAGCCTCACACCCATACTTTTTTTATCATTTCTCAGTAGCCTTGTACTGGTCTTACACTATTCATTTCCCCGAGAATAATAGCCAGAGAAGCAAATAATAGCAGGCATGAGCATGCTTTTCACAATCAAGTAGAGTGAACTGGCAACCATTTGCAGGTTTATACAGGCTGCTTAATATATTCAGCTAGCAAGTACGAGCAAATTATGTGTATGTCTCCTTCAGAGGCAACTGGCATTACAATTGGTTTTAAGTAACACTCTAGGGCTCTTTCCGGTCTAGTTTCTTTGTGTTAAAGACCCTGCTCTGGAGTTGTAAGTATCTATCTGTTAGGTGAGTTTTCTTAAACTAACTGTAGTATCACAATAATTTGAGCATCATGGTGGATATGCACTGTCACCCAAACTGATTATCATCTCATGATTCCTGTTCATTGCCACCTTACTGTGGTAGAAGTAACACACTGATAGTGCTGCCACCAAAGTTCTGGGGCAGAAGTTCACAAGGTAGGTTCAATCTACTTGTTATCAGAATCCACACGTGTTCAGAACTGACAAAAATGAAGGGAAATGTATGTTATATATGTGTATGAGTATGTGCGATAACTGATGGTGTTGCAAAAAAATTTCTAGACTGTGTCGCACAAAGGTGCATGTGTGAATGAAGCTATTATTAGAACAAAAATAAATAAAAATAGAGATATAAATATTAGCTAATAAGAATAATTGTTTGTGTTTTATTAGTATTGTGGTGTTCCACCACACCTCCCACACCTTGAAGAATGGAATCACCATGTTTGGCAAAGTCGTCCGTCTAGCTCTGATGAGATAATGCATCAGCTATAAGGTTTGTCTTTCCAAAAATGTAGATTATTGAATCGGAGGCGCCACTTCCAAAGTCTGGTGTGAAGACTGGAACAAGCTATGTTATACCTTATGATCTGTGTAAATGGTAAATAGAGTTCTAGTGAGAAAGTAACTGAAATTCTTGATCACAATGAGCATTGCCAAGGTTTCTAGCTCAGCCAATGAATATTTCTTTTCCATTGGCTGGAGCTGTTGAGAATAATATGCACACAGTGTCCATATGTTGTCCCTGGTGACACAAAGAACTCCCAACACCACATGAAGATGCATCAGTAAACACACAATAAACATCTGCCAATACAGGAATAGTCAACACAGAGTGGTTACAAATAATAATCAATGATAAATTTAAAAGAGCTGTTCACGTTGTCATTCCCGGGTACTAGTGCCGTTTTAGTCCTGAGAGGTGTGAGGATACATGTACATTTCGACAAATGATAGTTAAAGTCCTAAGAAAGTCCTAAGTTGAGAGACTGTTATGGGATGAGAGTAAGTAGAAAGGAAGCGGGTGTGAGATTGGGGAATTGATAGTTTGCCATCATCAATATTGAAACCAAGAAATTCAAAAGACATATAACACCAACGACATTTTGACGATCTCACAGTAAGTCCATCAGCTTGAAGTCTTGCAAGGACATCCCATATGTGAGTGACATGACAAGAGAATGATTGAGAAAAAATGACAACATCATTTATTTAGGCCAAAGCATGAGATTCACATCCACTTAGAACATGCTGCATTAATGCTGAAAGGTTGCTGGGCGTAACCTGAAAGGCATTTTCTTGCACTGAAGCAAGTAAAGGCAGTATACTTTTAAGAGTTGGGTCAGTAACATGTCTGTCATCATTACCATCAAAATAGTTGAGACAGGTCAATGTCTAAACCATCAACACCCTGAGGGCCACTTTCAGGAAAGGAATCAATAGAGATTGGGTTAGCACCCTCAATTGCATTCTTGATTTCATTCTGTTAGTCAAGTTCGGCTTCCTAACATACTCTAATATGGATAGTTGCAAATACAGTTGTCGGGCTATTTTTCACCGAATCGAAAAGGTCAACAAAAAGGTCACCCAAGTCAGAATCTAAGAGCACAGTATCTTTAGGAAGCTTGGGGTGAGCTCCGAACATGCAATAGCCTAAGGACAAAGATGTCACAAGGGGAAGTTTATACACAGGAATTGAGATAGAAACTCCGTAACTCCTTGTACTTTTGTTCTGAGTTTCAGGCATGTCATCATCCTTGATAATCAGTTGAAACTAAGGAAATTCTGGCTCCAGAGTCCAGATAAGAAGCAATTCTGTAGGAAAATTATTTACTGAACATCTAACATAGAATCCGAATCGTATAGTTCGCCATTAACTACGTTAACACAGAGCCAAGCAAAACATGGAGGTGGGATGTACAATGGGTACATTCATATACGGGTTCCCACTTTGGCTTTTTTATTTGTTGAGTGAAATGTTACCTGTTACTATCATATTTGTGGTAATTCTTGTTTCTAATGTCCCATTAACTTCTGGCTTATTATTCATATTCAAACTTCATTAAGTCTTTTTCTTGGCTATACTAAATGGAGAAGTTCATGTCAACATTTACAAAAAATACGCTGCTGAGAAAGGACCAAACTGGGACGAGACCGAAATGAAGGAGTTATCATATTGTATTTATTCAAGTCAAAATTCTTTAGACATAATTGCTCTTAACTATGTAACCTTGTATATTCATTTGTTCTCTTGCTCTTTCTGCTCGTGATCATCAGTAAAGACAAATTCTGTTGTCATAAAAGGGTTTATTCCATTTTTCAAATTTCAACAAGGCACAGTGCACGGACTGTATTTCATATATTGGCTTCTTATAGTAGGGATTGTGCTACTCTATAGCATCCAGGAAGCAAACTTTCTTTTGGAATTTCCTTTTCATACTAATGATATTACTTCAAGTGACATTTCAGCCTTACAGAATTAGTGTCCATAATACCATTGACATGCTAATTTTCCTAAACCTTTCTCTTATACATACAATAACATTATACAACTTCGCTTGCATCAATTCGGATTCTCCATGTATGACAATCACCATTAGTGACAGGAGTGATGCACTGCATATTCATTCTCCTTCCTGCAATAATAATGATGATATATTATGTTATTAAGAAATGTTGTTGCCAAAGACTAGGAAGAATGCTACATCACACTGCATCAGCTGCACAAGAAGAAGAAAAACATTTTTAATGTGATACCAAAAAATATCTGTAGTGATATATTGTGTGCAAAATATGGAAGAGAGAAATAGTGTTCGATGTTTTCACAATGCAGAGTGAAATATCATTATTATTAATTATTGATTTCATATACTGTTATGTTTCAGTGTACAAATTAGTGATATAATGTTTGCTCAATCATACGAACTAATTTTACACCACTGAAGTATTCCTTGCTAGACATATGGCAGGATAGCATCTATATAAGAATTACCAATGATGTCATTATTTCAAGCTATTTATTAGTTAAAACTTTCTATTTGTCTAGTTAATACTTCCATTATCTTCTAGTTAAGACTTATTGCTATATCATTAAAATTAACTATTTATGTTGATGAAAGTTACTATAAAAATATTTATTCATATTTAAGATTTAAAATTTATCCTGTTTAAGATTTAATATGTATCTATTTTACAATTTAATATTGATCCGATTAAGCTATTCATCTATAATTGAGACTTCAGATTAAGTTTTAATTAAACATAAAGGACTGTATAACTGAGAAAATAACATTAATAATGTTGCTAAGATGTAAACATTTCGAGTCAGTGTCGATTGGCAGTGTTTTGGTATGTTTTGAGTTGAAAAATAATTTGAAGTATATGAAGATTAAGTACTGCATGAAAACATTGAAAGAGTGGACTGACAGCTAAAAAAGTGTTTGTTCCATCAGTTAACGACACATTATAGCAGCACAACTCAACACTGGAAGTGAAGCTGCTTTGATCTCCACGCTTTGTCATAACTGCGATTAAAATCGTGATACTGACAAAATGACTGTGACTATAGGGAAAGTATTTATGACAGTTCGATTAATCACTGTAATTCTAGTATGTGATGCAATCAATGGTAAGTATCTATGACAGTATTTTAAATCTTTTAGTCGTAAAAATGAAACAGTAGCCATACGTAAATACAATAGCTAATATTTTACTTTAGGTCCTACATTGAGCGCATCGCGTCGCGTCACCTTACGATCTCATCGAGACGCTCGCGCGCTCAGCCCCTCAGAACGTGCGTCTAACAAACTATGCTTAAATTCAGCAGGCAACAATTGTCTGGTTAAAGGGAATTGGAGCAGCATTAAAGAATAGTGCTAACTGTAATAAGTGTGGCAGTGTATGCAACTTTGTCATCAAGAAGGGGTTTTATTGCTGGAGATGCCCCAAGTCTGGATGCCAATCTGTAATTTCCATGAGAGATGGGAGTTTTTTTTCTGGTAGCCATTTGAAGCTGAATGAGATAGTGGAAGTTTTTTACTGGTGGGCTTGTGAAGCTTCAGTATTCAATAAATTTTGTGGATCCAACCACTGGGGCACACACTCAAACTATTGAAGGAACTTGGTCACAGGTGAAATTCATGATGCGAAAAAGAGGTGTCATGAACACAAGTGATGACTTGTTTGACACATACTTACCTGAATATTTGTGGAGAAGAAAGTTTAAAAATGATGATCCTTCTTTAAAAATGTATGAGCATGTAAAGGAACAATACCCACTTTAATCAACCAATTTTGGTTCTATATAACCCTTATATCTTACTTAATATCGTTGAAATTCCACTAATTACACTTTGACGCCATCAATCTTATAGCTGAACCCGATCAATTGTAAGGTGACGCGACGCGATGCGCTCACAAGGTGACGCGACGCGATGCGTTCAATGTAGGACCTAGGACCTAAAGTAAAACGTGACCGCTAATATTTATAACATAATTAAACAATTATATTTACAAAAACTAATAGCCTTACAGTAAATCTATCCCTAATAGGCAATATCTATAGCTATATATTACATATAATATATATTTTTATTTTTATCGAGAACTCCCGTTCCCTTTATTATTACACGAACGCTTCAAGAACAACAAACTCCAAATTTGTGGTGCATCACTTCCGTTCAGGAAGTAACTTCTATTATTATGGAACAAATTAGAGTGACTACGGCTATTATGAGCAGGATATTTTCTCAATTCACAAGAGGACTTATACAAGTAAGATCCTAAAAATAGTAACATTAAGTAAAACAATGATAACTGTATCATATAGAGCAATGGATTTCTCCTGATGGTGGTAGTGCTACTGTTGCTGATAATTGTAATGCTTAACTAGAAAATGAAGATTTGTCTGGATGAAAAAGAAAGTGAGTCAAATGAATATAACTTTATGAAAACACGTCATCATTACTATATGCATTATATTATTATATATTTATTTGATTCTATTGTCCTTGTAAGGATCTATCACTGATATACTACATCATTTGGCTGTCTCCTCTTCTGCAAACAAGCAATTACTACAGAGAATGTCGCTATTACAAGATGAGATTACCGGTGTAAAGGAACATGTTAGGAAAATGTCTAATGAGAGTAACCAAAGTACACTGATGAATGGAATGTGCACAAATGATAGTAAACTTTGCAGGTAATAATTATTAATTTAATGCACAAATGACAACATTCATTATTTTGTGAAATAGTAGCTAATATTTGCAAATATCAATTTATTTGGACTAGACAATAATGTAGGGTTTCATCAACACTATCCAATAATAGTGCACACAGTGCATTACATTCAGCTAATACTATTGCAGTACTATAAGAGTTGACCTATGGCTTGAGCATATTAATATTTAAGAATTTAAGGGAATCAATTGAAACTTATAAGACAGAAGTTGAAAATGGTTACGAAAGGTAACGCTTTATATACAAAACTTAATACCGAATAATTTTATGGATATATTTGTAGAATTCAAGATCTTCAACAACAACACTAAACGGACAATTCACAAGGCAATTAATAATAACTTTATTGCACAGTTTTAGGTGTTTATGTATTATTGTATCCATTTCAGTGACGGTGTTCGGTTTGAAAATGTGTAAAAAGAATGTACGCATGGAAAAAGATTCTATTACAATGGACATGTTTGGGTGAGTTTGATTGCATATTTAATCTCATCACCGACTTCTAGATGATTATTATGTTATATTGTAGATTGGATGATTACACGTTCGAAATGCCAAAACCTAAAATTAAAGTGTCCCCAAATTAAACTTTCAATTAGATGAGCCCCTACAACATATTGTCTACAACAACTGATCAATATGGACCATTCACTCCTCCTACACCTAGTGAAGTCCTCATCATCTTCACCCAGTGAAAGTAATGTACATTTTGAAATGGATTCTGCTTCTAGAGATAGCTACTTTTATGTAAGTTTGAAAGCAAGTTTAATGTTATAGGCTAATATGTAATTGTCACAATTTCTTTAAGAATAGCTAACTCCTCCAGCAAGTAATCATCCACTTTAGGCATATCCTGGGCCCAATTACCTGTTGATTCACTCTGATTTGCTTGGCCTATTATAATCTGGATAATATAATATAAAAAAAAGCTTATTAAGTAGCTTCAACTGAACTGAAGAGATTACCCAAAGCGGGGCAAAGGTTGCACCAGTTGTTCTCTTTTGCTCTCAATTCAATTGGAAACTGGTCCAAACTCCTCCTAAATGGTAATAAACTCCTGCAATCAAAGCCCTGCAGCAGCTAGTCATTGTCTTGACTCTCTATGTAAGACTCAAAGATTGCAGAAATATTAATCCAGTCATATTGATAATCAATGAGAGAAAAGTCTCTACAAATAGACAATTAGTGAAATAAAAGGTTTAATGGTAGGACAGATATGTATCTTGCACATAGAGAAAACTTAGGTGAATTCTTTTTTATCTTCGTACACAGAGAACATAAGAATACCTTCTCAATATCTCAAGCTGGGGCTACATATGTAATATTGAACCCAGAACTAAAAAGATGTTAAAACAGGTCCAAAATTCCGTTTCTAGCCGCCTTTTATAAGTAGACTCCGTTGAAAATGTTCTTTTTTGTCAGAGCGCTAGTAAATAACGCTTTCTCTAAGTTACTTGACTATTGGACATATATTTTCAATTAAGTACAAATAAATCAGAACTTTGTGGTTGTAATGTCCTGACAAACTATGGGAAGATGGGGAAATAGTGGTTCTGATCACTAGTGGTCAACAATAGCTCTGATTCTTTAAGTTTGTCCCAGATAATGGAATTGTATTTGGTGAGAAGAGTCAGTGTATTCTAAGTCTCTTTGGCACCTGAGACACAACACATAGCGATCCTGTAAAAGAAGATGACCCATATATTAAGTTCTTCAGCAATACCAAGTGTATAGGCTAGGTCGATAGGCTCAAGTAGATATACTTAGCAACACACACTTGTGGCAGAGAGACTGCTCCATTAGATTGCTGCCACCAGAGTAAGTCCTCAGTCTATTGGGTTTCAGGCTGCTGTTATAGTTGGCTCAAACAACACAACAGATTCAAGTGATTCCCATGGGAAAGCGAGTTCCAGGAGCTCTAACTTTCCTGCGCTTACCTGTATTAGCATACCAGTTTTTAGGCCTGTCTCCCTCACATTATAAGCACTACTGGGGCTAGTGATATTGAAGATATTATTGTAGCACTACTGGGAGTAGTGATATTGAAGAAATTAGCACAAGACTGACAAGGTATTATCTGCGCGACTTGACAGTTGGAGTGCATTTTCAATGTAGTTTTGTACGCAATTAAATTTCGTCAAATGATATGGAAAAAAAATCGCTAAACCAAAGGATTCCGTTTCTAACTGCCTTTTATAAGTAGACTCCGTTGAAAATGTTCTTTTTTCCAGAGCGCTAGTAAATAACGCTTACTCTAAGTACTTGACTATTGGACACGAATTTTCAATTAAGTACAATTTCGTAAGACGCATAGCCATGACAGCGCATTAGCAAGATAATTTACCAGCCACTAGAGTATGTCCACGTTGAGTTGGCACGACCACAAACCAGGAACCAAATTAAGGTCACGTGACAGTAGTAGCTCAAACGCTCGAAGACGTCGACACCCACGATAAAAACGGAGCTTTACTTGTTGAAATGAAAAAGAAGCTGTGGCACTTATTTCGGGTAGACTATAATTTAGGTACTAGTGGTGCGCTCGAATAGCGCAAATGCATGGCGAGCGAACAGACTCTTTTTACAGAACAATAGGACAGAAATTACATCTAACTGCAGTGCACAGTGTAACCCTTTCCATCATCAGAGAATCTAAAGTCTCTGATCCCAGACTAAACTAACAGAATTACCTGAATAAACTTCGAAAGCAGTGGCAAAGAAGCGAAACTTGACAAAGACTTCACAATTGTTTCAAGAAGAGAGTAGCTATAAACTTTTTGGTTGAAACAAAGTTGCAGCAGGATTCTCCGCGCCAGTTAATTGAAAAATACTGGAACTGTGAACGCTTTACCTAACTTACGTAATTAGAAGCGCGGGCGAAATATTTTGACGTACGTATACATACATATATATATATATCTGAAATCTCAATTGAACACGACTGAGAGTCAGCTTCGCTCGCTTCGCTCGCTCGCTGAACTACACGAGACGCGACACGTCGCGTTTTCGCGAAAGCACCCCGCGATTCCTCGCTAGTGTAAGCATGCATTGAATTAAACCTAGGCTAGCCCTAGCCCTAGCCCTAACCCCCTAGGCCTAGCCCTAGCCCTAGTAGCCCCGAACTATTAGATGGTTAAAGGATAATATGTTTTAAACACAAGGGATGGGTTAGTTGGGGGGATAGGGCTAGGGCTAGGGCTAGCCCTAGGTTTAATTCAACGTATGCTTCCACTAGCGAGGAATCGCGGGGTGCTTTCGCGAAAAATTAGATGGTTAAAGGATAATGTGTTTTAAACACAAGGGATGGGTTAGTTGGGGGCTAGGGCTAGGGCTAGGGATAGGGCTAGGGCTAGGGCTAGGGCTAGGGCTGCCAATTTGCTCTTTTTTGTCAAACAATTGTTTTCAATTGAGTGGAATAGCGAGTGTTTCACTAGCGATGAATCGCGATGAAAACGCGACGCGTCGCGTCTCGTGTAGTACCTAAAATATAGTCTACCCCTTATTTCCGCTGCTTTATTCAATATATGCCGGTTATAACTAATCACTCGTAGTTTATAGTTTATACGAGCTTTTACTTGAGCGCTAAAACTGGCTGAAGGTTGAGGGTGATCCGGAGTTACTAACGTAGCACAAATCTTCGAGGAAAAGAAGCGCAGGACCGTGGCTGAACGCCTCCTCAGGTAAGTCTGATTGTTGTGTGCTTAGGCGTGTATTTCGACTCCATTCTTACTTTCTTGGTGTGACGAACTTCTGAAGTACTCAACAGTAATGTGAAGAATCCAGTACATCACCTACAACTTTAGCTATGGCCACACACATTCCAGTATTACTTTATCCTTCACATTGAATCATTCATATCATTTTATTCATGATTTTACTATATTTTCTATCTACTTGCTAAATTCCAATTTTTTAAAATTATACAAAAAAATTGACATATTATAGTATGTCCAAGTTGTGTTTGGCACGACCGCGAGCGCGGAAATTGTGGAATGCATTTGTTACTTTACCGGAAGCAATTTAGTCATGTGAATCCAAGTCAATTAGGTGCCAAACGTCAACATTGTGCGTGAAAAAGGGGCGGTAGCACAGGTGCGCATTATTACTGTAACTATTGAAAGAAAGAAATTTAGTGAAGTTTATGGAGTTTTTCGGGCGCTGTACGACTCATCTCATCTGTTTTCAATTATGTTTATGTTTCTTACGCGCAGATAATGTACAGCAGATGGAAAACGCAAACTAGTGGGGCGTTCTTCTAAAGAGACAGGATTAAAATCAGTCGATTCTACCTACTATGTCCCAAGAAATATATTATAAATTACTTGTGTTTGTATATTCAGCGAACATGTATGTGAGCAAATAATTATATTAGCTGCCTTTACACAGTTTTTTTTTGGCTACTGCAACAGTAATCATGTCTGAAAGGTTAGGTTCAAATCTGTGTGGTAACTTCTAAGAAATTCCAGTTGTTTTTTTGTTTAAGTTAAACAGTTGTGGCCAGTGGTTATTATGGCATTTAAAAATTCAACCGTTATATAGTCGGGAAGTGTAGAAAATGATCTCAATATTGTAATCTTATGTAAAACTAGGGAGGCTTGCTTGCCACGTGTGCTCAAGCACACCAGTAGTGTATATATATATATATATACATATGTATATATATATTATATACCAAGAGTCACTCTTGGCTCCCCCCAAAATAGTAGGAATAAGGTTCTAGTTGGACACAAAGTCATTTTTAGGGTAGAAGTTTTGCTGGTTTCGTTTGTTCAGTTAAAACTTACCTATGAAATGGGATGTCACAAGAGTGGCTGAACATCCCTGTGGGTGATCACATGGTATTATGCTTAGTCTGGACTTAAAATAGAAGTAGAAAGTGTGTCTCAGAATCATATACTAAAAGTATTTCCTACTTACATAGTAAAATGAACTTATATGATTCTGATTCATTTTTATTTCAGAGGCTATTTTTTGTTGTTTGTCCTGCTGCTACAAAGCATAATAACTCTGGACCCAGTTCCGTCACCTGCCATCCTTTCAGAGCCTGCAGTCCTCAAGGGTGTGCGATCTTTCCCCAATGCCTCTGCCCCTGGGCCCTCTGGTCTGCGCCCTAGTCACCTCCAGGAGGCTATTCGATGCCCCTCCCCAGATTGTGCTGCCCAGGCCCTCACCACCCTCACTAGCCTCGTCAACCTTCTAGCTGCTGGCAGAGCCCCTCCTTCGGTACTCCCCACCTCTGTGGAGCCACCCTCCTTGCCTTGCCCAAGAAGAGCGGCGGTCACCCCCCCCCATCCCCCCATCGCCGTAGGAGAAGTCCTGCGCCGGCTCGCTTCCAAGTGTCTGGCCTCCACCTCCTGCCTTTCTGCTATCTCTTCACTCACCCCCTTTCAACTGGGTGTTGGAGTCAAAGGCGGCTGTGAGGCCATCATCCATACTCCCTCACATCTGCTCTCCTCCTCTGATGACCCGGATCAGTGCCGGTGCCTCTTCCTGGACTTCTCCAATGCCTTCAACTGCATTAGCAAAGAGTCCATGTTCGCTGAGATCTGGCAACGCATCCCACACCTAGCAGCCTGGATGGAATCCTGCTACTCCTGTCAGCCCCTGCTCCATCTGGGGGAAGATACCATCCATAGCTGCAGTGGTGTGCAGCAGGGGGACCCTCTCGGCCCATTGGATTTTGCTCTAACCCTCCAGCCCCTGCTCGAGCGCCTGCAGGCTGACGTCTCAGGTCTCCGCCTCAACGTGTGGTACCTGGACGACGACACCCTGATGGGCTCCCCAGAGGACCTTGCTGCTGCCCTGCACATCGTGGAGCGCGAAGGTCCCCCCCTGGGCCTCCATCTCAACCGCTCCAAGTCTCTCCTCTACATCCCAGAGGACGCTGTCCAGGCTCAGTCTGTCCTCCCAACAGACATTCCCACCACCCGCAGAGGTTTCTCTCTCCTGGGATGCCCCATCGGTCCACTCGACTACTGCGAGGAGGTTTTTGGCGCCCGGCTATCGAAGCTGAAGGAATCCCTTAGAGCAGCGCTACACAGCGTTGGCGACTCTCAGGTGGAGTGCACCCTTTTGCGCTCTTGCCTTGCCCTCCCCAAGGTCTCCTTCATCCTTCACGCCTGCCCTCCCAGTCACATCCAACGCACCGCTGCCGAGTTTGATAGAGCCATCTGCTGCACCTTGGAGACCATTGCAGGTGGCCCAGTTTCCCACTGGTCCTGGTTGAAGGCGTCTCTCCCGTGTAGTCACGGGGGCCTCAATCTTCGCAGTGCGCTACACCATTCACCTGCCACCTTTCTCGCCTCCACCTCAGTAACAAATTCTCTGGTGCTACAGATCCTCGCCAGCCCACCAGACCCCTCTCCACACATCACCCCGACTGTTTCGTGCCTGGCCACAGAAGCCGCCCGTCCAGATTGGAAGTGCCTAGATGACATCGACGTCCCTCTCCAGCAGAAATGCCTTAGTCATGTCGTCGACGAGGCCTGCTTCCAGCAGCTCCTTGACTCGGCTCCCACCTGCCGCTCGCGGGCCCTTGCCTTGTCCTCCAGCCTCCACGCCGGAGACTGGCTGAACATCATCCCCTCCACCACCCTCGGCCTCCATCTCCATGACCGAGAGTTCCGGTGTTGCCTGCGCTACTGGCTTTGGGGTTTCCCTCCACAGCTCGTCATACCCCTGCCCGGAATGCCACCTTACTGCTGATGCGTACGGGGATCACCAGGTCGGCTGCGGGGGGAATAGAGATTGCATTGCCCGTCACAATGCTGTCCATGATGCCATCCACGCTGCTGCCCAGTCCGCTGCTCTTGCTCCCTCCAAGGAGACCCCTGGCTTACTGCCTGGCTCGCAGGCTCGCCCGGGCGACATTTTCATTCCATGCTGGAGCCTTGGACGTCCAACCGCCTTTGATGTGCTTGTCATCAGCCCGCTACAGGAGCTCACCATCGCTCAGGCTGCCCAAACACCTGGCCATGCCCTCCAAGTCAGGGTGCAGAGGAAGGTTGCAGCCTGTCTATCTGTCTGTCTGTCTATCTATCTGTCTGTCTATATGTCTGTCTGTCTGTCTGTCTGTCTGTCTGTCTATTTGTCTTCTGTCCGTCTGTCTGTCAAGCTCTGATTTCCTAGATTACTGACAATTAACCGTTGATTTAGGTATGAACTTATTCGGATCGATTATTAACGATACCATTCATTGTGTACTGAATCGGCCTATTGAGGTTTTTTTTGTTTTTTTCCATTGCAATCAATGCTACACAGCTGTAAAAGATCAGCTATACAACTGGTAAAAGAAAAAAGAAAAAGAAAAAGACAATAAAATATACAAAAAAGTTCAGGCTACACCGTCCAGGGAGGGGGGTATGGTGGGGAGACGGTGGAGCCACAGCGATGATAAAGCAACTGCCGTAGCCAAACAAGTGGCTGGTAGTTGGGGTGGAGCCAGAAGTGCCGCAGCGATTCTCGATGGCCCTGCTGATGTTGGTGATGGTGCGGATGGTGTCCTCAGCCAGCCCACCTAGTGTCTCAGCCACCAGAGGGACGAAGTCCGTCCCGGAAGAGCGGCATGCTGAGAGGTTGACAGATAGACAGATAGATAGCCAGACTGGAGTAATACTATAACCATCTCATGCAAACTCGCTGACAGTTAATTAATGTAGTGAATTTTGACCCAAATATATTTGGGCACCTCCCAGCTGCTAGCACAAGATCCAGTCCTCATGACATCTGCCAGAAGTTTTGGAATATGTAGTCACTTGGTATCATGTGACACTCCACACCACATACACTAACACAAATATTTTGAACTTAGCCATTACAACTTTTCCAAATTAGACTTGCATTTTGCAACGAGCTACTGTAGTTCTGTGTAATTGTTAGTATTAAATGAGTGACATATTAACTTGATACAGGGAGGCTTGGCATCCTGAGCCAGTTAACATTCAGCTTGAAATCTGGTAGACTGAGGACTTACTCTGGCGACAGTGGCCTATAGAGCAGTCTCTCCTGCCACAAGTCTGTGTTAGCAAGTCTATCTACTTGAGCCTATCTGCTTAGCTGTGATCGCACCACACTTTGTATTGCTGAAGAAGAACTGCCTGAGTATTACAAATTTACAGTGAATCAAGCTTGATGAACATTTAGTCTACCTTATAATAAGGGTTACCGTCTTTTATAAGATCGCTATGTGTTATGTCTCAAGTGTCTAAGAGATGTAAGACTACACTGACTCTTCTCACCAAGTACAACACCCTTATTTTGAACTAACTTAAACGTCTTATACATTGCCTACCGTTTAGTGAACAGACACAGTATTTCCCCATCATGCTGTAGTTCGGCAGGACATTTCAGATATTGAGAAGGTATTCTTAGTGTTGTCTGTGTGTGAAGATAAAGGAATACACCCACGTTTTCTTTAATTACCATGATCCTCATACCAATCTGTCCCATGTCAAACCTTGTATTTCACACTTTTTTTGGAGTGTCATCCACTCCATTTCTTCACTATCTAGAAGTATTATGGAGACCTATCACAAGACTGATAGTCTACTTTTAGACAATTTATGATCTGTCACTGGATTGAGTAGTGTTTCTGCTATCTTCGAATTTTACATAAAGTTAAGACAATGACCAGCAGCTGTGGCAGGGATTCGTTTATCACCATTTTGGAAGAGTTTAAACCGGTTTCCAGTTGAATTGAGAGCACTAGATGAGCAATTGGTCTGACTTTTGCCCCACTAAGGATACTCTCTCCAGTCATTTTATCACAAGCTAAGTGGATGTTTACTTGCTGGAGAAGGAGTTATTTTTAAAGGAATAGTATGCATTGCAGGTCTAAAGTGAACTGCTTTGATTATAATAGGATCAAGGATCCAGCAGAATTTATTGACTTTTTTCTTTAAATTTTAATACTTTTCAATGTTATTTATTACGAAAATAGAAGCATTAAAAGGAATGAGGTATAGTGAGTGTTTAATCTTCCAACCCTTGACGTTGCCTCAGTCAGAACGAGGAGAGGACCATTCACTTGGTGTTGGTGGTGTGAATGGACCATAATCATTGATCTGTGAAGCAGAAGAAGATGGGGACCATTCACTCGGTGTGGGTGGAGTGAATGGTCCACATTGATCACTTATTGTTGACAGATTGTAGGGCTCATCTATTAATTGAAGGTTTAATTTAGGAACACCAGGTGGTCTTTGCCAAGAAGTTTTAGGTTTCGGCATTTGATCATCAAACCTGTAATTTGTCACAATTACATACAGTATAAGCCTGTAATATTAAACTTGTCTTTCAAACTTACATAAAAGTATCTCTAGAAGTAGAATCCATTTCAAAGTGTACATTACGTTCACTGGGTGAAGAAGACGAGGACCATTCACTAGGTGTTGGAGGAGTGAATGGTCCATATTGATCAGTAGTTAATGACAGTAGCTTGTAGGGCTCATCTAATTGAAGGTTTAATTTTGGGACACAAGAAGGTTTTTGCCAAGAAATCTTACGTTTTGGCATTTCGCAGGTGTAATCATCCAACCTAAAATATATCATGATAATCACCTATTAAGACTGTTAAGAAATTGAATATGATATCAAACTCACCTAAAAGTGTCCGTAGTAGTATAATCTATTTCAAAGCGTACATTTTTACACATTTTCGATTTGAACATATTCACTGAAATAAATACAATACACATAAACATGATAAAGATATTATTAATTACTTTGTGGATTGCCTGAGTAGTGTTGCCGTTGTTGGAGATCTCGAATACTACAAAGATATCCATACAATTATTTGCTATTAAAATTTTTATGAATGTTTACATTTTGTAACTTTTTTCAACTTCAGTCTTGTGAGTTTCTATTGATTCCATTAGCTTCTGTATTTCCATCTAATTATTAAAATATTCATAAATAACAATAATTATGTTTAAGCCATAGGTCAATTATTATAGTACTGCAATTATTAGCTGAATGTATGTACTTGTCTATAATCACTATATTATTGTTGACTAAACCATACATAACAATGTCTGGGCCAAATTAGTTGACATAACAGCTACTATTCCACATACATGAATATTGTAGTTTATGCATTATACTGATAATATTACCTGTAAATATTTACTATCATTTGTGCACATTCCATTCATCAGTGTAGTTTGATTACTCTCATTAGATATTTTCCTAACATGTTCCTTTACACCGGTAATCTCATCTTGTAATAGAGACATTCTCTGTAGTAATTGCTTGTTTGTGGAAGAGGAGATAGTCAAATGATGTAGTATATCAGTCATAGATCCTTACAAGGACAATAGAATCAAATAAATATATAATATAATACATAATAATGATGATGTGTTTTCATAGAGTTATATTCATTTGACTCACTTTCTTTTTCATCCAGACATATCTTCATTTTCCAGTTTAGCATTAGAATTATCAGCAACAGTAGCACTACCACCATCAGGAGAAATCCATTGCTCTATATGATACAGTTATCATTGTTGTACTTAATGTTACTATTTTTAGGATCTTACTTGTATAAGTCCTCTTGTGAATTGAGAAGATGTCCTGCTCATAATAGCCATAGTCACTCTAATTTGTTCCATAATAATAGAAGTTACTTCCTGAACGGAAGTGATGCACCACAAATTTGGAGTTTGTTGTTCTTGAAGCGTCCCTGTAATATAGGGAACGGGCGTTCTCGATAAAAATAAAAATATATATTATATGTAATATATAGCTATAGATATTGCCTATATTAGGGATAGCTTTACTGTAAGGCTATTAGTTTTTGTAAATATAATTGTTTAATTATGTTATAAATATTAGCTATTGTATTTACGTATGGCTACTGTTTCATTTTTACGACTAAAAGATTTAAAATACTGTCATAAATACTTACCATTGATTGCATCACATACTAGAATTACAGTGATTAATCGAACTGTCATAAATACTTTCCCTATAGTCACAGTCATTTTATCAGTATCACAACAAAATTTCCCTTACTAGCGAAGAATTTTAATCGCAGTTGTGACAAAGCGTAGCGTTCGCGCTAGGGCCTTTTAACGCTAAATTCTGGCTCCCAATGCGCAAGCTTGGTTATTGTTAATTTTTTGTAATAAGAACGCTGCTGTTCAGCCCAATACTGTTTGAGACGAATTAGATTAGCTATGATACAGATTGTAGATATAAATATAAGATTCATTACCCTAGCGGCACGCAATTGAAATTTAGCATACCGGCAAAATTCATCCTTGGAGCCTGTGGGGAATAGGGTAGGGGCAGGGATGCTTGGGCCTAACTATTCTACCAAGGTAGTTGTAGTCACTGCCACCAGAGTTCAAGCGTGGCTGTTTTGCACAGGTCTTTTGAAAGATATTTTATTTTAAGTTCTTTGATACAATGGAATATATAACAAACTCACAATGATGCAATAAAGCACATGATACACCACATACTATTCAACCAATTAACAAGACCACACATGAATGAACAAACAATACAAGTGACAAGTTTGTTCTCCAAATCTTCACTTCTCACTTCCACTTCTTTAATGTTGGGTGGGCCCCACAGAGCCTCAGTAGCTATTAGGTATTCCAGCATATGTAAATGCCTTCATCAGGTTGTGTCTCTACAGCTTGGTTGTGTAATAATTCAGCTATGCCTTCCTCCATGACCCCCTAACTCCCCCATAGAATTGAGATTATTCCAGAAAAGTGTGATTCATCAAGAAGACAGATAAACTACACGCCCATACTCCAGTACACAGCGTTGCTGTAATTTCTTGAAGTCTACAATCTATTAACTTATGGCAAATTGTGTCAAACTAAGTTAACACAACAAATTATGTACCATGCCAATGCACCATGCCAATGCTCTCCCTACAGTTTCATTGTCATCTAGACCGTCCATTATATCATACTATGAGCAGAGAAGGGCTAAGGCAATCCCTAAAAAAAAGTTTTCTTACTTACTGGCAGTTGATTTAAAACTTGGAAACATTCACTTGTTGTTGGAATAAAAAAGCCACTAACAAATAGAACTATTGACATTTCTTAGCAAGAAAAATTGCAGAAATATTCCTAAACAAAATTTTCTGACAGTATTAGCCATTATGACTTCCGTTAGAATCAATTTCGAATAGGAGCGTGGGTACACCACTAATAGCTAGGACATCTTATAATGATATCAAACCTTTTGCTCCTGGAACATAACGAACTCTGTAAATGAGGTATGGCTGGAAAAGCTTCTTTCTTTTTTTACACAGAAACATGATCATAATTCAGATTTGCAATTCTCCTTATATAAAAACCATTACAAGCATCTTACACATTATTATGAATTACAACCGAAATTTCTTTGATTCAGGTAATGTCAGACATCCTGTAATTGACAGTATCATTGAAGTTGGACCGTTCAATGACATAGTGCTGCACAGTTTGATGAACTTCAATCACTTAGCAATTGTGCCATGCAAGCCCTTGACCCTTTAATATATTGCCTGCTGTCCTTAGTAGCATACCTAAATATCCCACTCACCTGGATGAATAACACAGAAGCATACACAATACAATTAGACAGGGCGTAGGAACAGGTCAACAGCCTGACCAATTTTACTGATTGCCATTAAGTGAAGTTAAATTTAAATAGGTTAAAATTTAATATTAATAAATAAAATAGGGAGTCATTATAGTACCATAGAAACTGATCGGGATACCACAGGTAAATGAAGGTAGATTTCACATGCAAGACAAGAGTAGCTGGTACTTTATGCCTTATTACTTTTCTAGAATGTTGGTGTATTTCCCTTTTAGCAAGCTCAGGAAAAAGCACAAATTTCAGAGTTTCTAGCCAGGCAGAGAATAAGCTTAAGAGGTCATGATATTATAGCTGACAACATTCTGTAAACTTAGCAGTAGCTGATGCAGTAAAGGAACTCTGTATCATAACAATTTTCTTTTGTTTGTGCATTCTTCCAAGTAGCCCTTTAATTTTTCCTTTTTGCTGCAATTAATAAGTTAAAATAAAGTGTATAATATGTAATAATAAACCAACATTATAATGTATATGACCAGACTAATCAAAATATGATACTAGTATAGTTATGTTGTGTCCTGCAGGCTTGAAGAGTTAGCTTTACAAGAAGTTGTGTCTAATGCATGGCATTGGTAGCCCCAATGCTTCTGGAAAACCAGCATCATTCTGGTATGTGAAATCAATCAAAACTTGTTGCCTACAAGCTACTGCAAAGTTTCAGACAAGAAAGATTTATTGGAAAGGATTGATAAAAGAGTTATTATAAGGGAGTTTGTCTAGTGATGTTGTTTCAAGAAGGTATCAATGAAGCCGGCAATCTGTGAACCCATTACCTGTAGTAACTGTGAACAGTTCCCAGAGCGATGATGATGCTGTGAGATTATTCAATTTTGTAGCTATTCAAGTGCCAAAGTTCAACACTAGTTCATAAAGCTCACTGCTTTACAAGATTTTATCATGGCAGAAGTAAATGCCACATATCTGTCTTCAAAAATAAAATTGTTTACAAATTTGGTGTTTCGCCAGTGGTGAAGTTGTTTTTTTTAATATTATGGGGACCAATGTACCAATACTAGCAATGCAGTTTATAGGTCAACTGCATGCTAACTTAAGCTCTTTGCTCATAAATTAATATTATTATTAAAAAAATCATTAATAATTACAATATTTCATGTGATTAGACCTAAGTATAATTAAGCCCCTCACTGTTGCTAGTGCTGGGTTCACATGATATCAAGATTAGTGTGAATGTACAGCCGGGTAGTGTAATAATTCTGCTATGCCTTACTTAATGACACCCTAATTCTAGCATAGAATTGAGATTATTCCAGAAGAGTGTGATTCATCAAAAAGACAGATAAACTGCACGCCCATACTCATGCACACAAGAAACTAACTTCTGTGTTCAGTTTGCTGGGATACTTCTTTGCAAAGCGGTTGCTGCAATTTCCTAAATTCCTCAATCGATTCACTTATGCAAATTCCTAAAGTCCACAATCGATTCACTTAAGGCACATTATGTCAAACTAAGTTAAAACAACAAATTATGCACCATACTAATGCACTAATGTGTCTCATTGATTCAATCACCTGCTAGGAGCTATAACTCTGTTGTGGAGTCAGGGAATTCAATCTAGCTTGAAAATTTAATTTGTTTGGGAGTGGGGGGCTGGGGGTTTGGTCAGGTACACAATTTTTATATAGATTCAAGTTACAAGGCATAAATGATTATCTTTCAATCAGTGAGACTAAGTAGTATGAAATTATTTTGAGCTAAATGCTGTCATTTGGGATCAGTCAAAGGGTGTCGAACTTAGCATGCAAATTTTAAAGTTCAAGCTAAGAAGTTTGGGGTGAACGGGAGGTGAGTGGAGGAAAGTTTGGAGGAAAAGCTTATCCTTCCCTCCCCTATCTAGATAGAACCCAGGGGTGTTGTCTCTGCCTGGATTCTCTTAAGTTGTGGGCTGTCTAATGGAATTGAACCCTACAAATTCTTTTGAAGATCAAATCATTTTCATATAATGTTGTAGATTTGCCGCTTTTAAAGTTATGGTACAAACACTTGTTTAGCTGCCAATCTGTTCTTCAAATATTTTAATTAATCTTTCAAACTCACAAATATCAAAAAAGCACTGCCAATGGAAACTGACACAAATTTATTAAATCTTACCAACAATATTCATGTTAATAACAGGTTTTCTCAGATAACACAATTATATTCATTTAAAACTTAATCTGAAGTCTTTATTGAAGATGAATAGTAAATATTTTTACAAAGTTTCAACATAAATAGTAAATTTTGATGACTTAACAGTAAGTCTTAACTAGAAGACAATAAATCTTAACTTGATAAATGTTATGTTTTAATTAGTAGCTAAATAGCTTGAAATAACGATATCTTTGGTCCATTTTAAAACTTCTGTTATCCTGCCATAATATTTAGCTATCAGGAATACTTCAGTGGTGCATATATAGTTCATATGATGGAGAAAACGTTATATCACTAATTGGTACACTTAAACATTAAACAGTATGAAATCAATAATTAATAATGACACGGCATTATGAAAATATTGAACATTATGTCTGCCAGCAGTTTTGGATCATACCAATCTGTCCCACTTCAAACATTGTATTTCACTAGAATTTTAATTGGAGTGTCATCTACATTTTTTCTACAGTATCTAGCAGTATATGGAGACCTATCATAAAACTGAAAGCCTGTTTGTAAACAATTTGCTCTCATTGATGATCTGTGACTAGGTTGAGTAGTGTTCCTGCTATCATTGAATTGACTTTCATTGCAGGTGTTTATCAATATTTTGGAGGATTTTGGACCAGCTTCCAACTGAACTGAGAGCACTAGATTAGCAAGTGGTTTAATCTTTGCCCCATCTCTCCAGTCGTTATGTTTAAGATTTTTATCAGCATTTTTTATTATATCATCCAGTTTTTACCTGATTTTGTACCTTAAACGTTTTTTTTTATAATTGCACAGCATTTGATTGTGATAGCCAAGCAAATCTGAACAAATCAACAGCTCGTGGGCCCAGGACTTGTTATTTACTTGGTGGAGAAGGAGCTCTTTTTAAAGATATAGTGTGCGTTGCACATCTAGAGTAATATACTTTGATTATAATAGGATCAAATGTCCAGCAGAAGTTATATTTTAAATTTTAACACTTTTAAATTTTATTGAATAAATGGCATTTATTTTACATAATAGAAGCATTAAATGGAATGAGGTATAGTGAATGTTTAATCTTCCAACTCTCAACATTGTCTCAGTCAGAATCAGGAGAGGACCATTCACTCGGTGTTGGTGGTGTGAATAGTTCACAATCATTGATCTGTGAAGCAGAAGAAGATGGGGACCATTCACTCGGTGTTGGTGGAGTGAATGGTCCACATTGATCGCTTGTTGTTGATAGTAGCTCATCTATTAATTGAAGGTTTAATTTAGGAACACCAGGTGGTCTTTGCCAAGAAGTTTTAGGTTTCGGCATGTGATCATCAAACCTGTAATTTATCACAATTACATATAAGCCTGTAGTAATTAACTTGCTATCAAACTTACATAAAAGTATCTCTAGAAGTAGAATCCATTTCCAAGTGTACGTTATGTTCACTGGGTGAAGAAGATGAGGACCATTCACTAGGTGTAGGAGGAGTGAATGGTCCATATTGATCAGTTGTTGTTGACAGTACACTGTAGGGCTCATCTAATTGAAGGTTTAATTTGGGGACACAAGAAGTTTTTTGCCAAGAAATTTTAGACTTTGGCATTTTGTGGGTGTAATCATCCAACCTACAATATATCATTATAATCAACCACAAACCTGTGAAGAGACTGGCTATCAAACTCACATAAAAGTGTCCATAGTGGTAGAATCTGTTTCAAAGTGTACATTCTTTTTACTCATTTTCAATTTGAACATGTTCACTGAAATGAATACAATACTAAATAAACACCTAAAATTATAATAAAGATATTATTAATTACCTTGTGAATTGCCTGAGTAGTCTTGTTGTTGGAGATCTCGAATTCTACAAACATATCCATACAATTATTCGCTATTAAATTTTGTATTAATGTTTACCTTTCGTAACTTTTTTCAACTTCTGTCTTGTGAGCTTCTATTGATTCCCTTAGTTTCTGTATTTCCATCTAATTATTAAAATATATCAATGTGTTTATGCCATAGGTCAACTATTATTGGATAGTGTTGACCAAACCATACATAACACTGTCTGGGCCAAATAAATTGACATAACTATTTACAAATAACAGGTACTATTAATATTGTTTATGCATTTACCTGTAAAAGATTACTATCATTTGTGCACATTCCATTCATCAGTGTGCTTTGGTTACTCTCATTAGACATTTTCCTAACTTGTTCCTTTACACCGGTAATCTCATCTTGTAATAGCGACATTCTCTGTAGTAATTGCTTGTTTGTGGAAGAGGAGATAGCCAAATGATGTAGTATATCAGTGATAGATCCTTACAAGGAAAAAAGAATCAAATTAATATATAATATAATGCATATAATTATGATAATGTATTTTCATAAACATTTTTACTTATTAGTCTTACTTTCTTTGTCATCCAGACAAATCTTCATTTTCCAGTTAAGCATTACAATTATCAGCAACAGTAGCACTACCACCATCAGGAGAAATACATTGCTCTAAAAGATACAGTTATCATTGTTGTACTTAATATAACAATTTTTAGCATCTTACTTGTATAAGTCCTCTTGTGAATTGAGAAGATGTCCTGCTCATAATAGCCATAGTCACTCTAATTTGTTCCATAATAATAGAAGTTACTTGACGAACGGAAGTGAAGCACCACAAATTTGGAGTTTGTTGTTCTTGAAGCGTCCCTATAATAATAGGGAAACGCTAGTTCTCAATAAAAATAAAAACGAAATATATATTACATATTTGATATAATATAATGTATTGTCTATTAGGGATAGCTTTACTGTAAGGTTATTCATTTTTGTAAATATATTTTTAATTATTTTATAATAATATTATTGTATTGAAGTATAATTGTTTCATTTTTATGACTAAAATATTTAAAATACTGTCATTGATACTTACCATTGATTGCATCACATACTAGAATTACCGTGATTAATCTAACTGTCATAAATAATTTCCTCACTGCCGCAGTCATTTTGTCAGTATCACAACACAATTTCCCTTACTAGCGGAGAATTTTAATCGCAGTTGTGACAAAGCCTAGCGTTCACGCTAGGCCTTTTAACGCTAAATTCTGGCTCACAATGCGCAAGCTTGTTTTTTTGTTAATTTTTTTTTCTAATAGGAAGGCTGCTATTAAACCCAATACAGTTTGAAACAAATTAAATTAGCTATGACACAGATGTAGAAATAATAAGATTCGTTACTCATGCGGTATGCAATTGAAATTCAGCATAACCATTATGGAGTTGAACAGCAAGCAAATTGACCCTTGGAGCCTCCGTACTTGGTATTTGCAGCATATGTAAATGTTTTCATCAGGTTGGGCCTCTACAGACTGGTTGTGTAATAATTCTGCTATGCCTTCCTTGCTAACCCTAACTCTCCCATAGAATTAAGATTATTCCAGAAAAGTTTGATTCATCAAGAAGATAGATAAACTACACGCCCACACTCGCGTATACAAGAAACTCACTCCTGCGTTGAACCCTCAGCTATTCGCTGGGCTACTTCTTTGCAAAGCGTTGCTGCAATTTCTTAAAGTCTACAATCTATTCACCTATGACAAACTGTGTTAAACTAAGTAAACACAACAAATTATGCACTATATCAATGCACTGATGTGTCTCATTGATTCAACCACCTGCTAGGAGCTTTAACTCTTGATCTAAGTTACAAGGCAGAAATGATTCTCTTTCAATCAATGAGGCTAATTAGAATGAAATTATTTTGAGCTAAATACTGTCATTTTGGGCTCAGCCAAACAGTATGACACTTTCCATGCAAATAGCAAGCTGAGAATATGGGGGTGTGGGGCGTGGGCACTGGGAAGTTTGGAGGAAAAGCTTCCCCTTCCTCTCCCCTAACTAGATAGAACCCTGCGGCTGTCTCGCCTGGATTCTCTCGTAAATTGTGAGCTGTCTAATGGAGGTGAACTCTCACTTCTTTTGAAGATCAAATCATTTTCACTTCTGATGGTGTAGATGTGTTTCTATAATGTGTCATTAACTGATGGAACAAACACTTGTTTAGCTGTCAGTCCACTCTTTCAATGTTGTCGTGCAGTACCCGCTCTTCCAATATTTTAAATGATTTTTCATCAAACTCAAAAAATATCAAAACACTGCCAATCACCACTAACACTCAATCTTTATGCCCTACAAGCAGTAATAGCAAGTTTTCTCAGTCAATAATTAAAACATAAATAGTAAATCGTAACTAGATTACTATATGTTAAGCAAGGCCCTTCACGAAGAATGCCTGAACAAGGATATTCAATCTGCCTTTGTCCAATCTGGAGTTCTGGACACCAGGCGCTGCAGCAGGTTGTCTGGTAAGGTTGTTGGCCTTTCGTCTGCATCGGGAACCAGTCCCGGAAGGTTTCCATGTGACAATGCATCTGCTCCGCTATTGCGAACACCTAGAACATGCTTACACACCAGTGACACCCCCCCCCCCCCCCCCCACCTGTCTAGGAAGAAGGATAGACACCTAATCAGATGCTTGGCTCTGTCTATCTTGCATTGTCCAGTGCTCACAATGGAGACCACTGCAGCATTATCGGCAGGAAACAGAGAGGTCTTTTCACTTGCCCTAGGTAGCGACACTCAGCTCAGTAGGCAGCAACTCCTTGACAGTGATATGGACAACATCCCAGCTATCCAAAAGCCGCAACTGCAAGAAAGTCAATTAAGTAGTGGAGATCCCCCACTCCAGCTGAGTTCCCCAGGATCCACAGCAATGCATCAGCATGGCATTGTATAACTTGGGCTGACCTCCCAAAGGGGAGGACCTAGTCCACATAGACATGTCCCTCCCAGCTCATACACAGCAACTATCTATCCCCTGGGTGTACCGGAACTGTTCTGAATGCCCCTTCTACATTAAATTTGGCTAGAACAGTGCCGCAACCCTTGGCAATCATCTTCCTGCAAGCTAGCGAAGTGAACAGACCTCAGGCTCAGTGCTATTGTTCATACTGAGACCTCTTGAGAATGACAGGTCCAGAATCAGATGCCACATGCCTGACTGGTGGCCCATTGGAACAAGCCCAAATCTGTTCTGGCCCACAAAGCCCATCACCCACACTGCATGGGAGCTCCCCCGCCAATAATTAACCCCACCTAACCTGCGGCCAAGTGGCCAAATAAATATTTTCATAGTAAGTCTTAACAAAATAAATAGTAAATCTTAATAACACTAAACAGTATGTCTTCTTCTTAACTAGAAGAAAGTAAATCAAGTCTTAGCTGTGTAAATAGTAAGTCTTAACTAATAAATAGCTTGAAATAATGACCTCTTTGGTCTTTCTTAACACTGATGCCATCCTGCCATTATGCTTAGTTATCAGAAAATATTTCAGTGGTGTACATTTATAGTTAATATGATTGAGCAAACACTATAGAACTAATTTGTACACTTAGACATAACAGTATGAAGTCAATAATTAATAATATTTGACACAGCATTGTGAAAATATTGAACATCATTCCTCTCTTTCGTATTTTGCTTACAATAAATCACCACGATATTCTGTTGTCTCACAATCAAAAATTTCTACTTCATCTTGTGCAGCTGATGTTGTGTGATGCAGCAATTCTCTTAGTCTTTGGCAAGAGCATTTCTTCTTCATAACATATATCATCATTATTATTGCAGGAAGGAGAATGAACATGTGGCGTATCAATCCTGTCACTATGGCGGTTGTCATACTTGGGGAATCCAAATTGATATTAATGAAGTTGTATAATGTTAATGTATGTATAAAAGAAAGGTTAAGGAAAATTAGCATGTCAATGGTATTATGACGACTATTCCTGTAAGGCTGAAATATTGCATGAAGTAATATCATTAGTATGAAAAGTAATTCCAAAAGAAAGCTTGCATTCTGTATGTTAAAGAGTAACACAATCCCTACTATAAGAAGTCGATATATGAAATAAAGCCCTGCAAAAAAGCGGCAATGATCTTTGAAGCATCCTTGGAAAGAATCAAAAATAGGCTTTAATTTATCAAAAGGCTTTACAATGACTCTTGTAAGTGACCATTGGTCGACTTTTAATGCAGATAACAGTCTAAAATGGGCTGGGTAAATGAGGAGTAAAAGTGGGGGAATTCCACATACAAGAAATAACACAACAATTCCGGGAACTGCGTACCCTAAATGTTTCCCAACCATCCACTCGAGACCTCCATTGTAGTATACCACTGACCTCACTAGCCTCTGTTCTTTTGTGTACACATTTTCAGAGAGAAGCAATAAAAATGATGTCCTTGCACAATTTGCATAACAAAGAATCAGAAATGCTGTCAGTCCATGCACTGTGCCTTGTTCAAATTTAAAAAATGGAATACACCATTTAAACACTTTAGGACAACAGAATTTGTCTTTACTGATAATCACGAGTAGGCACAGCAGGAGAACAAATGAGTATACCAGTGTTACATAGTTAAGAGCAATTATGTCTAAAGAGTTTTGACTTGAGTAAATACAGTATGATAACTCTTTCATTTCTAGTGGCTTTAAGTTAAATGTCATATAAATCAAGTAGTGTAGCCTATTCAACACTTCAGATAATATATCTAACTGATTGTGGTAGAAAGTATTTGTGGGAAGCATTTCTACTACTTGGCTATAAAATATAAAGCCATTCAATAAGCCTGAAGTAAATGGGACATTAAAGACAAGAATTACGACAAACAAGATGGTAACAGGTAAAATTTCACTCAACAAATAAAAAAGCCAGCCTAAGAAGCAATACTTACTGCTTTTACACTCCAGTTGGGGGCTGTGAAAATGAGGTTTTGATCCTGCCTTGCACTGACCACACAAAGTTCCAGTCCGAGAGTTGACACATACTAAATCATTTAGTATCGTCTGATTAGCTGACGAGGTTAAAACAGAATCATTGACATTAGCACAAAATCCAAATGGACATCGACCAGTTAACAAAGAGTTTTCATCTTCCTTTTTATTATTATTATTATCGTATCCAGCCCAGTAATCAGCTTGCAGTATTGCTTTAAATTCTTTGTTGTCACATTTTGTTATCCCTAAATACTTGAGGGTAGTTTCAGCTGAACATTTACATCTAATTATGATGGGAGATGTTTTATCTTGAAACTCCACAAATCCAGGTGGACATGTCTTAATTTGAACATTGAACCATTTGTCACTTCGCCTTACTCCACTGCTAGACAAAACTACCTTAGCTGAGTCACCACCTCTTCCATAAAGCACAAGTTTATTTGTTGTTATGTACCTGTATGCCTCATTAAGACTTACTTGACTTGTCGCCCCATCATTTAATACCGAGACCAGGTAGGTTGTAGCAGTTTCTTGACCTAAATCATCTCTGTCTTCATATAATATTGTTTCTTCTTTTCCTGCTAGCATGAAAATATTTTTAGGATGATCCTTATTGTATAGTATTTTGGAACTATTTAACGCAGTCGATATTTCCATATCTCGATCTATAGGATCAAATATGAAAGTGCCAATAATCTCATTAAACTGTGATAACTTGTTAATGTGAGATTTATGCCTTCTGAAGCAAGGCTGAAGAGAAGATACGTATATAGAATGGCCAAGACCTGACCCTTCATGTTGTATTGTATTGTTTCTGAAAGTCATGGTAATATTTCTATCAGCAATAGGTCGATAAATTTCATCTTGGCTGTATTCCATGAAACAAGTTTGAGAGTAATAATGCATGTGACTTGCTATGGGACTAGAATAAATAGCTCCTCCATGTTCATATGCAACATTGGAATCAAATACTAATGAGCTTTTCTCATGTACATACATTATTGATCCCAAAAGAAGTATGGCGCCTCCACGATAGCCTTGGTTGTGCGAAAAAATGGAGATTGAATTTTTGTGGAAATGAACAATTCCAGTCTGTAAGTAAAAAGATGACCTACTGTTGTTATAGAAACGAGCACAGCCATAGAATTGTATCTTGTGAGATGAGCAGTAGAATGCACCAGCCCCTTCTGAATACTGCTTGATAACTGAGTGTTCTCCATGATCGAGAGATTTCAATTTGACTTTATTGTCGACAAGTACAGCATTGCTGAATGTCAACTCCGGCAAATATCCAAAGGTGTACACATTCCATGCATTTGGAAGAATAGCAAGTGCTGACCCAAAATGTCCCATGTTGTTGTTCCATTTGCAGTTTGTGAAGTTAACCATTGCATGCATGTCCTCCTCTCTAGTTTTTGTGGAGTATAAAGAGTACCCTCCACCAAAGTTTCCACTATTGAACTCAAAAACAATATCTTTATATATAAAAGAGCAATTATAAGGAGCAGCAAAGGTTGGAACTCGTACATGAGTGTACCCATTGTGAATCCCACCTCCATGTTTTGCTCGGTTCTCTGTTAAGTTAGTGTTTTCAATAATAAATGAATTTGCTGATGCTGCACCATGGTAGCTTAAAAATATTCCCCCACCATACGTGTAAGAGGTGTTATTGTAAAAAGAGGAGTTTTGTATAGTAAACATGATATTATTTTTTCCCCGAACAAATGCACACAAACCCCCACCTTTGTCAAACCGACTAAAATCAATTATCTTGTCGTCAAGCTCTGTATGAGCTATATTGTTAGCAAAAACACAGTTTCTTATAAGGTACAGAATACTTGAACAGTTTTGTGGCTCAATATCAAGAAATTTGCTTAAATTGAGATAACTGCTTAGTTCAACATAAAAACCATTTCCTCCGCTTCTGTTTTTGAAGCCATTATTTTCAAACCTGCTATCTTCAATCTTGACATAACCTTCTACGTTAATCATTGCTAAACCTGAATCAGCTCCTTCTCTAATCACAATTTCAGACATTTCAATGCAGCAAGATATCAAAATTGAAAAACTTGCTCTCAATTGATGCTTCCCATTGCTTACCCTGATCTGGTGAGAGCAGTCCAGGATGGTAAAGCTTGATATATAAAAATGATTCACATTAATTACTTGAAAGCCAGAACTGTTATCATTTATGCACTTTATTTCTGCACCACCTCCAAGAATTGATATATTTTTTAAATCTGTTAATCGTATTATTTGATTGAGGATAATTTTTTTGGAGCAAATAATGATGGTAGAATTGTTCTTCATGCCAGTGAAAGCTTGAACCAAGCTTGTAATCTCTTCTTCCCTTTTTCTGCATTCAGGATTCAATGGTGAAATATCTGATGCATTACCTACCAGTAGTACTGTTGCTCTACACTCCTCGAGTAAACATAGATTCGTAAAGATCAGCAGTAGTACACTAAAAGCAGACATACTGGAACAATATTGAACAATTTACTGTGAAAACTGCAGGTTTTGTGAAGCCAATCAATAACTATATAAGTTATGTAGCTCTGAAAGTGAAAGTGTTTACTACAATGAGAGCAATTGTTCCAATATAAACACATATTTATGTGCAATGATGGGTTTCACCTCATTTGTTATGAGACACTTCTTAGTACAATCGATGTTATGCACTCTGTCTTCATAATTAATATCATTTTGAAAATGAAAATATTACTTTAGAAAGCACGGTTAGAAGCAAACTGCATCATTTGTAGTTGTTGTGTGCTTTCATAATTATTTTGTATTGTTTATCGAACTATACTTGATTTTCATTGCTTGTTCAAAATTTTAATCATATCATTCTGGCAATTCACAGCATAATCAATATTTGTTGAGTGGGCTGATATCTACTACATCTAAAGGAGCAAGTTGTATTGAAATTTTAGTACATGAGATGATGAGAGAAGATTACAGATAAGGAGTTACATTGCGTATTTTTTAGAATTAATGTTGCGGTGTCATTTCTCACAATGTTACATCAATGCACACATTCTCCCTCATCATACATGCTTCTATGAGATCACATACACATAGAGTTAAGCAGTACATTCACATATCTATAAGTGTGTTGTGTGAGTGCTGTCAATCAGTAAACCCCTTACCTGGATTTCTGCTATAGGATCCCATGCAATGCTGAAGCACCAACAAACACTAATGAATTATAGAATAAAGTATGTAAGATTTTAACCCATGCTTCACTTTCTGATTTGTACTTTCTAATCAAGCATAACTGGTCCCTTTCACATAAAACAGAGCCTATCAATAGTCTCCATCAAATGAATTAATAATGACCTAATAATGTTAATTCCGACTCATTAAGATGTCCACACTCATTTCATTTCAATTACATGTGATAAGCCCTGGAAAAGGTAAAGATTGCTGAACACCAACTTTGAATTACAGGTGATAATGTTAAATAGCTTAATTGAATTTTCGTTTTTTAACCTAAAAATGTACATCCTTTCAAAGTTTATATACTGTATTTAGTCCCTAAGTAGTCCCTGATACACAACTTAACAATTAAATTCAAACAGGTATAGCCTTTTTTTAGATATAACACATCTCAACAAAATAAATATAACTAACACTTTATGTAGGAGAGTGAATGGTTAGGGAGATAGAGGCAGTTTTGGGGTATTTTGCTTATTTGGTCATAACTCAGTCATCCATGTGAATTTTTTCATACTTCAAGTCTTAAAATGATAAGTAAAGCATCATCTTCAAGATAAACTACAGATATATTAACTTGGCCCATCCCACCCAAAGTGATCGGTTTCCATCGTCCATCCACCCTTTACCTATTCAGTACGATCTTACTCCCATCAGACATGATCCTCAACACTCCAAACTTTTTTCATACATTCAGTATACTTTTATCTTGTAATTCAATTGTTACTTTTGGAATTTCTCCTTTTCTATTTTTTTATAATTGTTTTTGTCCAAAATAGGAAAAAAATTCATTTTTTTAGAAAAACGTGTATATATAACTGAAGAAAAAATGATTTTTGAAAAGTAACAATTCATTTTAAAGAGTAGACTATGAGCTTTAAGATGATATATAAACATAAGAGTAAAACATAGTGAGAGAAAGTAATGATGTTCCGAAGTATGACCACTTTGCGAAAATGTAGTTTTGAGATAATTGAGGTTAAACACAACACTTGTAATAACAGCTGACAATGCCTGCAAGAAAGCATTATATTGCGTACAATGAATATTTAGACCTAAATTCAGGTTTTTGAAGTTACCTTGATATCATGGCTCACTCCAAAGGAGCTCAACAAGACCCCAGGCCAGCCAGATATGTGTGCATGTGAAAGAAAAAGTGACAATTAGAAAGTGATAATTGAAGTTCGTGTGTGTGTGTGTGTGTTGGTCTAAAACTATTACAATATATGATTGTAAGGCTCAGATTTAGAGGGTCTTGCTTTTTCCTAACACACAGAAATGCAAATATCATTGGCACTGCAACAACTATGCCCTCTAACTCCGACTGGAACTGTCACCAAAATCAGAAAATGGAATAATATATTCATCTTGGAATCCCCAGCCTGGTATGTCCGACCTTCAGAGGCACTTAACTGATGCTGAGCTGCAGCTTTATGCCACTTCACAGCCTCCATTCTTTTCTTCTCCACAACCTGTTGCCTCTTCTCCGCTCTATTGATACAAAATATGTCCTTCTCCCTGAAGTATCGAATAGAGCGGGAACCTAGCTGTATCTTCATATGTTCAGCAATAGAGACAAATGATATTGTCCTCCCAGTTGAACTGAAGTACAGCAAGGTTCAAAACAACTTGGACTGACAGATAGGAGCAGAATGTAGTCTTTGGGCATTTATCCCACATGATGTTGTTGAAACTTTCGTTTTGGTTCTGTGTCACCCCAGAACACATCTTGCCAATAACTTCCGACTACAAAGTCGTTCGAATATTGTCTTGACATGCTTTGCCAGCCTCACAGGAATGAGACGCTTGGAGTCACTATCACTCAAGTGAGGTAGCGGAGCAACCTTCATGGCCTTGGCTCTTTGAAATTTACATTGACATGCTTTGCCAGCCTCACAGGAATGAGATGCTTTGAGTCATTATCACTTAAGTGTGGTGGCGGAGCAACCTTCATGGCCTTGGCTCTTCGAAATTTACACCAAGAACCTGGACCTTCAGGACAGCAATGATGATCAGAATCTGTGGAGATTGAGTGGTAGAACACTTCCTAGCAGGCACGTATCATTCCCTCCAAATCTCCTGCATACTCACGTATGGCATTGTCATAGTATTTCTGCAGGGGTTTATATGTTTTTCGAAATGCCACTTTTGCCACCAATCTGTACTTTTTTTCACCTCCTGCTTTGTAACGGCAGGAATAGCTTTTACGGCAGGGCGTCTCTTAGTGGCTTTTTGAGCTGGACGGCTTGTTTTACTACAATTTCTACGATCTCTATTGGAGGGTTCTTGCGAAGAGTTATGATAGCATGTCCTACCCTTTTGGCACATGTTCCACACACTCAAATTTTGTTATACAAACACCTGAACCATACTGCTCGGCATTCTGTATTGCCTTAATGGCCTTAGAATCACCATCACTGACCACATTTACATACCGCAAATCATCAGGTGCTCCACAGAGCGTTTCCACAACACCAAAGCAGCCTCAAGTTCCATGAGCGCAGATGTGCCCCTATGGTTTTAGAGTGCAATGATCTTCATGGTCTCCGTACCATGTCTCGAATTCCACTGATTCGTTGGCTTGAACTTCATCAATGCCCAAGGAATTGATCTTTTTAGAGCAATGTCGACAGTATTTGCTCAATACTACCTGATCCAGAACATGACCCGTGTCCCACGACATCACCACACCCACACCATACATGGCAGTGTAACCCCGTTTACTGAACGACAGATACAGCACAGAGACTGAATGGTTTGACATGCCTGTGCTAAGGGAGGGGGCTGGATGGATGGTCGAGCAACCGGCAGATTGCTGTCCAACAGTTTGCCTTAGCCAAACAATTACTCAGGTGCTGCGAAGAAATGATTGGGTAAAGGGTATTGCTCCCTGGGACTACCACTGGTCATTCGTCTTTCAGAGATGTCACACTACAAAATATTAGTTTTAGTTTTATGAGCTCTATAACTTGTAGTTTTAGTTTTAGTTATCATCATCCTATGTGTAATTTAGTTCTGGTTAGTTTACTAAAATGTTTTAGGTGTAACTAAAATTAACTTTAGTTTTAGTTTAATTAACCAAAACAACACTAATAATAATCACCATAGATTTCATTATACACATGAGTTTGTACACATGAAATTTTCAGTTAACACTTAACTGTTACAGTGATTTGAGATTTTAACAGGGCCATCAAGATATCACATCCTCATTAACAACCAAAACTAGATAATACCTATAGCTAACCAATATTCTAAAGAGAAAGGTCTTTTACATGGTTTTCATATTAAAAGAATAAAATAAACTCTTGGTAGCTAGCTAATGTGAGCATAAATAAATTTGAAAAAAAAATCATAACTTGAGAAGTTCCAGCCAAGTTAATCTTATACCACTACTTCATCTGCTACTCTACTATATAAACAATTTCATGAAAAATAAATCCTCTTTCCAAACTTTGTGAACAACATGAAATTTGTGAGAAAAAGTTTACTAATCCACACCAAAAGAATTGAAAAAATAGCATTTGAAATGTATTGGCTTCAGTTTCACTGTTATTGTATGCAACACATTAAATGAACTGCACTCAAATCTATTTGGTATGTAGTTGTCATTCATTGCGAGCTAGACTGCTACATGACTAACAAAAACAATAATGCCAAATTTTGTAAAGCTGTACTCACCGTTATGAGTTCTAGAATAGCTATATTGCACACATACACAACCTTACACATCAACCTGGTGTACATATTATTGTAAGGAGAGAATTGGTAGGATTGGTCACACAATAAAACATGCATGCCTGAAGGAAACTCTACAATGACAGTAACTAAATATAGAGTACAGAACAATGGAGTATTATAAGCTCACATGACTTTTTTCGATCACACTTTGCTTCATTTATTCCAGCCCAATTGTCATTTGTAACTTGTCTCACCAATATATCTACGTAAGGCATAACTAAAATGAATAGCGAGTTTGTACACCCACAAAAAGTAGTTATGATTTGCCAACAATTAGCTAGCTACACCTTAAACTCATGTGTGACTACTGCACCTTGTATTTACAAAACTACATAGATTCTATTAAATAACCAGTTTTTGGCAGAGAAAGGACTAACTTCGTTTAATTGACTTAGCTAATTGGTAAAAAAACATCAAACTTGGTTTAGTCTCCAATAAAAAACAATAATTTGGTATTATGAGCCTAACAAAGTTGCGATCAAGTTTTAAAACGAAGTTCTAGCTATGTGAGCTCTTCTAAACTTCATCCATTGCAAAATAATTACATAAATGTTATTGTGAAACTTAGATCAAATTTGGGGAAATAATGTTTACAAATTCACACCAAAATACATGTATTTGATAAAAAACACACTTAAAATCAGTTTCACTTATTACTACAACACATAACAATAATCCAGACTAGTCTAATGAACTGTACTCCAATCTGTCTGGGTAGTAGTCATTTTCCTCATCGCGAGCTTGTTTGTTACATGATCGACAAAAACATAAAGCCAACTTTTTGCATATGTTAAATGCTATCACACCGAAGACGACAAAGGCAGGGAAAATAATAAGAAAAACTTGTGTCCAAGTAGTCAACAAAAAGTCTTTCACTTCATATGCTCCTGAATTAGCTACTGAAATATTGTACAGAGTTATGCCATTTATCAATATAAGATTTCCAAAAAGAAAAGAATCAATAACATTGTGCAGCTTTTCTTTGTAAGGCTGGCAAATGGAATGGAGTAAAAACGCGACGACTAACTCAAACTGCAAAATGAGATAACTCTGATGAACATATATTAAACCCATGTTTAATTGGATTGCTAGCCTATAAATCAGATATAGACCGGAGAAGCACCGATATTCGTCTTTGAAGCAGCTTTGAAAAGAATCTAGAAAAGGTTTCAACTTGTCTAAGGGACTGAATAATTTTGAAATCCATTTTATCTGATCTAAATGCAAAAGTGCAAGAATTTTAAAATGCATTGGGTAGATTAGAAGTATAATTGGAGGAATCACTAAAAGTATCAATGAAAAAGTAATTGCCGGAATGGCATATTTCAAATGTCTTAGGCTTAACCATTCAATTTCACCATTATAATAAACTACAGTTGACATCTTCATTGAACCTCTGCTCTTTATTTGAGAGGAAGAAAGAATCATTATTGAAGTATTCAGACATTGAGAATAGCATAGTATTAGAAAAGCAGAAAGCCCATGAATGATCCCGTTTTGACTAGATCGTTTTAAATAAAGTGCAGGCAATTTCCTCCGCAATTTGCTGCAAGGAGCCAAGTTTGCTCTGTCCAGGACAATGATAATAATAAGTATTAGAAGTACAGCATATACCAGTTGTAAATATCTAATGCCTAGCACATCCAAAGCATTTGCACTTCTCCAAAGACAAAATGAAAACTTTTGCAAAACAAAGAAATGTAAGCTGAACATTCGGTAAATAAATATATGGGCATGGTTCATATTTTTAGCAGCTTCAGAGAATGGTACTGTCAAGAAATCAGAAATGTGCAGCCATTCAACAATCTGCGCATAAAAAATGAAGCCATTTACCAACCCAGAAGTAAAGGATAGGTTAAAAAATATAATCACGAAAAAAATTACAGTAACGGGTAATAGTTCGCTCAAAATATATATAAGCCAACCCCAACTGCACCGATCATTATTCTTCTTGCAATCAAAATCCAAACTATTGTAAAACACTGAATTATTTGCCAGGCATTTTCCACAGAGCTTACCAAAACGAGAAGTGGTACACATGTGGTCATTTAAATCTTTAATACTTGCTCTGTCAGGGAGCTGCAAATTATCATAAGAGCAGTATCCTGCAGGACATTCTCCACTCAGCAAGGAATTTTCACTGGCAACTTCTTCATATCCAACCCAATATCCTCTCTTTCTGTAAGCATGGAAATTAGCAAGGTCGCAAATGCTAATTCCAGGATATTCATCTACAGTTAGGCTTGAGCAATAACACTGCTGTGTAGTTTCCTGCTGTACAAATCCTGGCGGACATGATTCCATGCGAACCTTAAAAGTAATAGAAAATAATCTTGAGCTGGTGCTTGTGAGTGTAACATTACCTGTGTCATTTGCAAGACCATTTAATGATAGTGTGTAGTTAGAGACATATGAATATGCTCGTCCTGAAGTAATATTTGAGTCTGTAATAGAAACCAAATAAGAAGTCTTCATGTGATGATCCAAGTCATCGACATCAAAAAATTTCAAATGTTCCGGTTTCCCTGCAATAAAACGCAATTCATTTTGCCACATAATATTGTTTATGAACTTAGAATGATCAGTTTCGGTGGCTATATCGTAAGGATCATCTGATGTAAATTGAAAATCTCCAACTTGCGTGAAAATATTAAGGGATTTATTTGCAACTTCAAACCTAGTATAACAAGGCTGCAATGAAGTGCAATAAATAGAATGTCCATAACGTGCTTCTTTGTTTCCCACTCCAGCAACATTTGACTGAAACAATACTGAAATATTTCTGTCTGAAACATTTTTAAAGTTATCTACATAATCTAAAAAACACGCCTTAGAATATTCTCTGATGTGAGGTAAAGGCGCTTCTTCATAAATTGCCCCCCCTTTGTTAGATGCCTGATTTCCTATAAATGCAACTCTAGCATTGTTTGAAAAATAAGCAATCGATGAAAGAAGATATATGGCACCTCCAGAAAACCCAGAATTAGATATAAATTCAATATGAGAACTGTCAAAAAAGGTTGCAAGGCACAAAAGTAGATATAATGCAGTACCATTGTTATATCCAAAGTAAGTTTTACTAGTGAAAGTTACATTATGCCTTGAGCAATAAAAAGCACCAGCACCACCAGAATATTGATAAAAATTGTTCTCCGTTGTTATAGCCTTTCCCACAACATAATTAGATTGTATACTACAGCCATCGAATACTGGAGTTGGCAAGTAGCCGTGATCGTAAAGATTCCATGCATTAGGTAACAAAGATACAGCAGACCCATAATGGCCGAAATTGTGCAGCCATGAACAATTTTCAAACATGACAGACTTGTGAATATCCATGTTATCAGTCTTGGTGGAGTATATACTTGTTCCACCTCCAAAAATTGCCTCATTATTCGAAAAATTTGAAGAACGAAGCAAGTAAGAACAATTAAATGGAGCATGTAAAACTGGCAATCGGGTATGAAGGTAGCCTATATAAAGGCCCCCACCATATTCTGCAACATTCAAATAAAATCTTGACTGGAAAACATAAACAAAGTTATTTTTAGCACTGCCATGGTATGTAATGAAAAGACCTCCCCCATATGCATCAGCCACATTTTGCTGGAATTTTAAGTCAATCATTAGGAAAGCTACATTTTCGCAACTTAAGCAAGTAATACACATCCCACCACCTTTATCAAATCGTGTAAACCCTTTATAAATTTCATCTTTGCCTGTTTTTGCAGAGTTGTTGTAGAAATTACTACCTTCTATAATGTACTGTGTTCCCTCAAACGAACTGGCTACTGCATTTACTTCCATATATAACCCACTACCACCACTGCGCATATCAAAACCATTGCTTTCAAATGCACAATTACTAATACGAACTAAACCTTCATTTGCAAACATTGATAAACCTGTTCCTGGGGAATCGCTGACAATAATTTCATTCAAGACGAGATTAGTACAGTTTTCAATAGCTAAGCCAGTTTTTAAGTTTTCTGCACTGTCACCATTAGGAGTCACAAGAAAAGCACAATTTTGGACAGAAAACCTGGATAAAGTCAAGTTATGAATACCGTTGAAAAATATCCCACTTTGAGACTCTTTCTGACAATGGAAAGTTGCAAAACCATATCCAATCCATTCTATGTTCATTCCTTGGGAAATTTCAATGACTGTATCGACAGTAAAATTTTCAGAACATAACCATACTTGAGTGTTGTTCAGTAGAGGTAAGTTTTCAAGGTGGTAGATTTTTACTGAATTATTGACACAGCCTGGAATCAACCGAAGTCCTTCATTTACAATAGCAATCACATCCTGGCTAACACTATACGGTGCAGAAACTATAGCGCACAATAAAAGGAACAATAACATCTTGCTCTAGGCTAACTGAAAAAGATGCTGATATCTATTTAAGGGGTTGAAGGTGGGGCACAATTCAGACCCTTTACCTAATAAGGATGTCCAGCTTTACGCGTAATGACGCTTAGGGTAGGTCCCTTATATTCCGATCCCAATTAAGTTTTTGCATCAATAATTGGCGAGCGAGCGTAGCGAGCGAGACACTTACAGGGGTAACACAATCGAAAATCGGGGATGTTTGTTTATTTATTGGCGAGCGAGCGTAGCGAGGGGTGGATAATGCAAAATCGGGTATATGTTATATATATATATGTATTCTAATTACGTAAGTTAGGTAAAGCGTTCACAGTTCCAGTTTTTTTCAATTAACGAGCGCGGAGTATCCTGCTGCAGACGCAACATTGTTTCAACCAAAAAGTTTACAGCTACTCTCTTCTTGAAACAATTGTGAAGTCTTTGTCAAGCTGTGCTTCTTTGCCACTGCTTTCGAAGTTTATTCAGGTAATTTTTAGTTTAGTCTGGGATCAGAGACTTTAGATTCTCTGATGCTAACTGAGGATGGAAAGGGTTACACTGTGCACTACAGTTAGATGTAATTTCTGTCCTGTAAAAAAAGAGTCTGCTCGCTCGCCATGCATTTGCGCTATTCGAGCGCACCACTAGTTTAGATATATGTTTGGACGTATGTATGTCATTTTGTACTTTGACCCTCCGTATTTTTGTGTTCGCTCCGCGTTCGACCCCGTCCCAAACTTCACTAAACAGAATCCTCCGGTTTAGCGACCATTACCCGTATCACCTTAGAAATTGAATTGTTAACTGCTTTGAATTCTTTTGCGGGTGCAGCTTAAACGCAAAAACTTATGGGAGCTCCATTTCTATTCGAGTTAGTTGCTATTTGTCACAGTTATAAGCCCTACTCAACAGCATTTACTTGTAAATTCATTGTCCACTAGACGAACCGCAAAGGTAAGTCTTGCGTAGGTATGTTCAGTTGTGTGAAAGTATTGTGCGTTACAACTACTATTAAGAATGTCACAAAGGAACTTTAAATAAAGTGACTTGATTTTGTTGCTTCTTTTTCAATTCAAACAGTTGCTGGGAGCGGTTACTATGGCTTTAAATCCCCTTTACCGAAAAACTTGACTATTATTTTAGTAGCTTGAGTGTTACTTGTTAAAATCAATCATTTAACAATAGTGTAGTTTAAAGCTCGCTCGCCATTTGTGCTCAAGCACACCACTAGTATTGCGCGCTTTCACATTGGTGTGGTTTTTTCCACTTCCGTAATGAAATTGGCAGTGTCACCCTTTACCCGCTACTTTCCTCCCCCGTGTGAGTAAAGGGTGATGGGTGATAAACGGTCTGGCCAGACTACACTGCAGAACATCCAGAAGCAACTCCTTGTTAGGCTTCTGCCCACTGGACTATATTAAAAAATTGAGAAAAACACATACTCACTCCTTGTTCTGTGCCACTGCATCCTGGCCTGATTGTACTCTCCTCATTTTTTCTATTCGTACTCAACTGGCTTTCATCTTCTCTAGCTAACACTATAGCTAGGTGCATTACTTACACTATAAGCTAACAGCTATTTTATTAATTAAGTGTTTTTTTGCACGTGGTTATTCGCAAGTAAACAAAAACTGCCGCTATTTACATGGGTAATCACATTACGGTTATTTTACGTGACGGGGGTTATTGTTATTTTAATTATGGTCATATTCTACTAATACAGTGGGGGGGGGGGGGGGTTAAAAAGCAGCGGGGGTGGGCTCCATCCCCAAAAATATTTTGAACCTGCAGCCAGATTTACTCAGCCACGCATTACTTACACTACAATTGCATTTAGAGGCACATGATCAATTACATATTTTGGATATTGCCAAAAATGTGTTCGTGTACTATTAGCAAATAAAAATATGTTTGCATGAGGGCACACTCCATCAATTGGTACTTGTTATGCTGTCCCTCCCCCCCCCCCCCCCCCCCCCCTCCCCCTCCCCCTAACCTTCTCCAATTAAGAAATTATTATTCTTACACCAATAAAGGTTAGTAGCTATGGCCATAGCCAACCTTAGACCTTCCCATTATATCGGGGGAAGGAGGACTACTGCCCCCTTCCTCCTCACATGTTGATAGTATAGCCCCCTTCCTCCTTCTCTCACCCCCCCCCCCCCCCCCCCCCCCCCTCCCCATCAACACCCAAGTTATTATACGTACTTGTGTACAGGTTAGACTAAGTGATGCATGAAATACTAGTGGCAAGCAGATTCAGCTTCAAGATTTTAGTCTCTTAAGCATCTAAGCACCACTTAGCACCTCAGCGGCAGGGGGTCCTCCCACGCATCTGCCAAAACCTACACATCCGGAAACTGTGGCATACCCCACACCACACCTTCCAAATGAGGTATGCAAAGTGGGGTGTGGTGATTGGGATGGGTTAGGCGGACCCATTATAATTTTTGTTCTCGCACAAGCACACACTTGTGCGTCATATAGAATAGCCACACAATATCCAAACTACCGCATGAAAAGATTTGTAATTAATTTAATACAGTAGACCCTCAATTATCTGAGCACCTCTGGACCGAAGGTTGTTCAGATATTTGAAATGTTCGGATATTCAAAATAAGTCATTTTGAATGGGGTCTTAATCTCTTATCTATTTAATGCACAGCAAAACTCCAATGAATATCATTATAATCCCCCCCCCCCCCAAAAAATGGTGTTCGGATTAGCGAGAGTTCGGATAAACGGGGTTCGGATAACTGAGAGTCTACATACTGTAAATCACAATCTACTTCATAGCTATATGAGCCCCACAAATGATTACACCCGTATATTAACCTTAGAGGGGGAAGACAAGCCATTGCATATCTGTAACCCTTCTTATCCTGCCACAAAGAACGGCCCCAAAGAAAAAATATTGCAACATATGTAGTTAAGGCTATAATTAATTATAATACTGCTTAATAAACTGCTTAATCAATGGTGTTCTTTAATTAAGGATAGCAGCAACTTCTCAATAGAGATACTATGAAATTATTCATTTTCATGCCATATTACAACAAACTTTGAGGTCTATGGGGGATACACAGGGAGAGGGGAGGGGGGACTAAGCCCCTTCCCCACTGTCCCACTTTCAGCTACTTTATGTGGTACAGTAATAGAAGTTGTTGATTCGGACACTTTCTAGCACTCTACCCCCCCCCCCCCCCCCCCCCCCAATATTTTGGTTAGCTATCTCTGCCTGTGTTTGGGATAGAGTAACTTGTGACTTAATATTAGCATGGGATTTGATGTTTACTAAACCATAAGCCATAAGGCAAAACTCCCAAAAACTCTTCAGTGAAATGCAAAAACACTTCCTTTATAAATAGGCCACTCAGAAATATTTCCCAAAAACCAAATCTGGTTTCAATTTGTCCATTCAGCATTCAATGTTAGATCACTTGTATTCATTCTTTTTAATTATATGCACAGGTCAAGTTTATACAGAAACTTTACAAACTTTCATACACTCAGCTTTCCGGTCAACATGCTATTCTTACACCAACAATATCTCTGCAAATCAAGAAGATATACCACTAAAATTAAAACTAATAATAATGGATTATCATTAACAAATTGAATGTAGGGATAAAAATGATTTTTAAATGACTTTTTAATTTTGTAATCCAAAATCTTGTCCAATTTTATACACACAAATTACTGTATATGTAGAAATTACATAATAGTTCTATTTTTTTGTTTGAAAGAATATTGTAAGAATATAAAGTATCTTAAAGTTTATGAATTCTTTTCATAAAAAAAGTGCATTTGATACAACTTAAATAGCTACTTTAAATCTTGACTACATGCTTTAACTAATTTAGTCCAAGTCCATCATCACTTAAATGCCTGTAATGATATTCATCACTCAAAATTGCATCATCTGTTTGATCTAAAGGATTGATAGAAGATATTTTTGGTAAAACTATTCTACCATCTGCTGAATCTCTCTTCTTGGTCTTTTCTTTTACCACGACTTTCAACCTCAACCAAAGTTTAATGAAGAAGTACACAGTAATGTAGACGATGGGTATGAAAACCATTAGAATCTGAAAGGCTGATACGGAATTTATCTTGCTCTGGTAATCCACCCGTTCCGTAGCATGCTTGTAATTGAACACAGTCATGGCATTTATTGATGCAAGAATCATGAACATGAAGCCATCCAGCACATTGTGCCAAACTTTCTTGTAAGGTTGAACAATTGTGTGAACACCGAGGATTATCACAAGCTGCAGCTGAATCATGAGGTAGAACTCAGTCAAGTTGTGCAGCAGAACAAAACTTGAGAGAATCGATAGCCTATAAATGAAATACAAGCCAGAGAAAAAACGATATTGGTCTTTAAAGGAACTTTGAAAAGCATCAAAGAGAGGCTTTATCATTTCCAATGGGATAATCCGGCACAGAATAGACACAGCTCTGGTTTCATTAATGTGACACAGAGCAAATAATTTGTAGCAGAGGGGATATGCAATCAACAAAATTGGAGGAATAATCCCAAAAATTATAAAGAAAAATGCTGCTGGAACGGCATAGAGTAAATGCTTACCAACAAGGTACTGCATTTCACCATTGTAAAACACTACCAGTGGAAATGACATGTTTTTGAAAGGTGAGTTCAAGGATATTGGTGTGAGTATCAGTAAAGATACTCTGACACATTCAGAATAACAGATGACCAGGAATCCTGACAGGCCATGAATGATCGTATTTTGAGGCGTCGCCAATTTCCTAACATGAATTTTCTCCAATTTGGAGCAGCTGCAAAACTTTAAGGACAGGATGATAACAAAAACAAGCAGTAAGGCATAGAGGATGGTCACATACTTGAAGATTATCATGTCCAAAGGATTGTCTGTATCCCATAGACAATAAGACAACTCTCTGAGTGAAAAAAAGTTTAGACTAAATGCTCGTAAGAAAAATCGGCCAGCCCTCAGAAGATGGTACAGCTCATCAGAAAGCACAATAAAGCCATTAGCACTAATCATGATAGTGTCCACAACTTGAGCAAAGAACACAAATCCATTTAATGCCCCACTGGTAAACTTTATGTCAAACATTATTATTATGACAAAAAACAGTGTTACTGGCAGAATTTCTGATAAAATATAGTATATCCATCCCAGATGGCAGTGTGAGTTGTCATCACAGTGGTATTTAGTGCTGTGATAGAAAATGGAGTGGTTTTTTGTACATAATCCACACACTATACCGGTACGATATGGTCCACAAATTCGTTGGTCTAGTTCTGAAATAGAAGTAGTATTAATTAAGAGATATTCACGAAACTTCTCCTTGTTAGGCCTGTTTGTTTTGCAATATCTAGGAGGACAATAACTTGAAAACTGGTCTTTTTCTTTTCCAAATACAGATCCACTGCTCTTCATATATCCAAAGAAGTACCCTCGACCTAACAGGGCTACTGATATATTATCTTCACAGCGATGTATACCACGAATTTTGTTGTTACTTGTTGAGGCAGAACACTTGCAGGAACTGAGGCCCCCACCACTTGTCCTGATCACATAGCCTGGAGGACATTCTTGCATTTCCACTTCAAATTTTATTCCAATTTCTCTGTTGTTCACTGTGTCTACATGTACAGTAGCTTTGTTTCCTGGCATACCAAAAATCATTGTCATCTTCCCGTGATTGTAGTCATCAGAGGAATGGATTATTATATTGGAACCAATTTTGTTTATAATATAAATGTGGATTACATCCAATATTTCATGTTCCAAGTCATCTAACATTGTAATCGGAAGTTCTACATATCTTCCTGGTATAACTTTGAATGGTAAAAGCTCACTCTCATTAATTATAATCTTATTTCCACTAGTAGCTATATCTGCTGTCTGGTTGTAGTTTTCAAAAGTAAAGTTTCCAATGCAGCTAAACACTTTCTCGTCAATGTTGGGAATTTTCTGTTGAGCTATTCTCTGGCATCGGTTGTGGCAAGACTTTAAGGTCATAGCAAACAAAGCTTGGCCACTGTGATGGCCAGAGCTGTTTGCTTCCTGGCATTCCCCAGCTCGGTTTCCAGAGAAAGTAACAAAGGAGTTTCTTCTGCTGACATTGGAATGATTACCAACATATTGAAAAAAGCATGTGTAAGTAGAAAATGCATCTTTCTGGTTCAAATTTTCAACAAATATGGCCCCTCCTTTGTCTTCAGCACAATTGGAGACAAATTTGATAACGGAATTATCCTCTAAATTTAAAGCAGAATATCCTAATAACCCAATTGCTCCTCCAGAGAAACCAACATTGTTCAAGAAAATGGTGGTGGAATTATTACAGAATTGTACGGTTGATGATATTAGATACATACTTGTGCCATTGTTGCCAGAAAATTCAGTCATTCCACTGAAATGAACAACAAAACCGACAGAAAAAAATGCCCCTTCACCTTTACGGAGAGATTTGTGCATTTCTCCCTCACTAGTTACTCTGTCTTTGATGTAATTTTCATAGAAGGTACAGTCTGTGAAGCTCAATTGAGGAAGCAAGCCATTGCCTCTGTTCCAGATATGCGATGCAAGATCTACAGCTGCCCCTGTTGTGGCCATATTGTTAGTCCATGAGCATTTCATAAAATAAATGCTGTTTCCATGTGACTGGTAAGTATTGTCTTGAGTAGCATAAATACTTGTGCCTCCCCCAAAATAGGCAGTGTTGTCTTGAAAGTGACAATTCATAAATACCGCTGAATTTTGTTCAGGAAACCAATCGTGTGTTTCTGATATAGGAGAGTGTGATGGTACAAACCCCACTTCGACTCCGCCTCCTCCCTTCTCCCGAGCTTCATTGAGCGTGAAGTTAGTATTCAGCACTTTCAGTGAATTTGCTGAGCTTGCATCTCGAAATCCGACATACAATCCACCACCATTGAGAGCAGAATTAGACATGAAAACACAATTGGAAATAATGAAGGTATTATTTTTTGCTGAATTAAACATAATAATGTTCAATCCTCCACCTCCACCAAATGTACTGAATGGTTTTTCACTGTTGTAATTAAAAATAGGAACCATTCTTAGATTAAAACTTATAATATTGTAGTGAAAGATACAATGGCTAATTTTGTACATGCTAAACCATGTATGATTGCCGTTACATTTATTATTTTCAATGTACAATCCTCCACCGGCCATTTTTTCGACTGAATAATTTCCCGAATTGTATTCAAACCTAGAATGAAGGATATACACTTTACCAAATGTGTTCAAAAGTACCATTCCTATTCCACTAGCTTCAAAAACATTTACTTCACTAATAATAACGTGGTAACTATCTATGATAACAATTGCTGCTCTAATCATGTTGTACTCGAAAGAGCATCCATTAAAATGAAGCTGGTATAGGTTTAAGTTTGAAACCTGTTCTAAATATAGCCCCGCCATTTCCATGGCTGAAGATGAAATCACTAAACTGTCATATCCAATGATAGATATGTTAGATTTGCCTTCAATATGTAGCACTGTGTTGAGGTTAATGTTGGAGCAAAACTTTAATATTGAGTCATTGCCAATAAATGTTTGGTTGAATTCTTCAACTGATATTAAAAAAGCACAATTTGAGCATCTTCTCTCTTCCTGCTGGTAAATACAGATAGTTTCCGAAAGGGATGAAAGTGGAAATGCCAGTATAAAAACTACGATTAGGAAAGAAATGGCACACCTCATCATGAATAGGTAATACCTCACTGGACGAGCAGTCTGTTTAAATCTCAGTGCACCCGCTAGATACCCATTGGGAATATATTATTCCCAAACCTCTAGATTAGATAAGTTATGTAAACAAGAAATAGCAACATTCATATTCAAAGGTGTATTATTCAATTCAGGTACCAAATTGACAAAAACACTGCAACAATCTATGCAAAATGAATTACAATAAATTACAAACAGTAACTTAGTTTTATAAACTGTGCTTGCAGAGACTTCGTTCTTCTGCAGCATTCATCAGAGACACTGAGACAGAAGAAAATAATTGGTAATCATCTGCTTGTTTTTTTCTACTTATTCGCTTAAAACTAATTCTACGCACCACTTTCCGTGTTAAATAAAAGCAGATGTATACTAATGGAATATACAGCAACACTACTTGTATTATACTTATGACAATCACATATTTCTTTTTGGACGAGTAGTGATAAGAAAGATTCTGATTCAGCATAGTCAGTAAGTTAATGATGGAGAGATTAGCAAACAACAATGCATCTGAAATGCCGTGCCACTTGTTGCGATGAGGCTGGAACAGGACTTGAGCCAAAAGCATCAAAACAAACTGTGTTTCAAGTATGATGTAAAATATGAGAGGCTCGCTGATGAAAGCAAATGCAATCAGAGTTGTTAAACGATACATAAAATATAATCCAGAAAAATAGCGACATTCATCACGAAAGCAACTTTGGAAACTGTCAAAAAAAGGCTTACACTTTTCCAGTGGTATCACAAGACACAGTATTTTAAGTACCTTTGACTCATTCAGTCTTAGACAAGCCAGAATTTTATAACAGAGCGGATATGATAGAAGAAGTAACGGTGATACGATTCCAATTGATAGAAATATAAATAGAGCCGGTAAAGCATATGCCAAGTGATTCTCTCTAAAATAATCTAAAGTTCCGTCATAAAATGGTACAGTTTTTGTCCAATATGCTCCATTCTCTACACTCATTGAGTATAACCAAGCTGGAGTGAGGAGAAACAACGAGATTCTGGTACATTCAGAGTAACAGATGACAAGAAAGCCAGATATGCCATGAATGATAGAGCTGCTGTAGTCTTGCTGCACTTTGCTGTGAGAAAATTTACTAGTTATTTTAATGTCACAACACTTGATAACTGCTATAATTCCAAGGATCAAAAGCAAGGCATATAATATGGTTATGTATTTGAAAGCAAGGATGTCTAAGTTACTCGCTGATGCCCACAGGCAAAAGGATAACCTGTCAGTATTGAAGAAACTCAAGCGAAACATGCTAGCAATGGACATGTAAACATTGAGTGCCTGCTCAGTAAACTCTGGGAAAAATATATGTCCATTGTTTCTAATTCTCATAGTAACTGATATCTGCATGAACAGAATAAAACCGCCAATGGAACCAGATGTTAGCTTTATTCCAAAAATAGTAATTACTAAAAATATTAGAGTTACTGGAACTATTTCAGACAAAATGTAGTACAACCATCCTAACCTACACTTATTCATGACCTGCTTGCAGTGATTTGTACCACTGTGGTAGTGAATGGCATAACCTTCCCTACATCTGCTGCATAATATTCCAGTGCGATGAGCCCCACCACAAATAACATCATCCAGTTCTTCTCTAGAAGGTGTTGGTGGTAATGTATGTTCAATGGCATCCAAAGAATCAGCAAAGCACTGTGATTTTGGACAATAGGAAAGTAGCAAGTCTGAATATTCAGTAGCGTATCTGCTGCTATTGGAGATACCGTATCCAGCCCAATATCCTCTAGAGAGCTTAGATTGAAATGCTAACAAGTTGCATGAAGTAATGCCTTCATACAGTCTTATATCTGCAGAGCAGATGCAAGCTCTTGAGGTTTTATTGTGCACATATCCAGGAGGACAATCCAACATGTCTACTTCAAACTCTACTGTTTTTTCACGAATAGTAATTGTTTTCAAAATAACATTGGCTTTATCTCCAGGTCTTCCATAAAATAAAATCCAGTTATTGGAGATATAAGTGTAGTCGGAATCTACTGAAATATTAGATTCACCTGCATTATCTATGGCTACGTGAAAAACTGTGGCTATTTGATTCCCAAACTCATCCTCTGTCTCAAGAGGAAGCATAAAATATTTCCCTGGAATTGCATGCACTATTGTAGTATTAATTGTAATACTGCATTCTGATGTACTCAAGTCGTGCTCATTACGGTCCACGAATGTAAAGTTTCCTGTACTAGTGAACATGTCTGCTAGAGTAATGGACTCATGTTCATCTATTTTAGAATAATAACATGGCATTAAAGTTGTTGAATATATCGAATGACCAAAGTGTGATAGGTCTGTATTATTTCTCCCTTTCAAGCTACCAGAATTATTCCTAAATATGAATTGTGTGTTCTTACAGCCATTTTTGGCACTCTGGATGAAGCATGTCCTTGAAGTGTGAATATCTCTCTTGCTGTACATAATATGAAAAATGGCTCCACCCCCATCTTGGGCTACATTATTAATAAACTGGAAAGTGCAGTCATCGCCATAGATCATGATGGAGAAACCAACCAGTGCTATGGCTCCTCCTTGGAATCCACTGTTGTTCTGGAAAAGAATGTTGGAGTTTCTTAGGAACTTAATTCTGCTAGAAATAGCATAGAGTGCTGATCCATAATTGTTAACGGAAAGAATTTGTCCTGAAAATACAGTTTGTAAGCCTTGGATCCAAACGGTGCCCTTCCCACTATTTCTTTGGGAATCATTAGATAAAATAAGTAACTTGTTGTTGGTGAAGTTACAATTATGAATTTCTATAAGCACTTTCAAATCAAAAACACTAGAATCCCTATTCTGAGGAGAAAAATCAGCTGCAGCACCAAAAGTGGCTTTATTACCTGTCCAGCTGCATTCACTAAAATACATTTTGTTATAGACCTCAGAATACTTACTTGCATAAAAACTTAATCCACCCCCATAATAAGCTTCATTGTCTATGAATTGGCATTTGCTGAAATGAACAGAGTTATTTTTGGAAGGATGGAGAAAGCCTACATTAACTCCTCCACCGGCATTATTAGGACAAACGTTTCCAAAGAACAGAGTATCCTCAACAAAGACTTCTATATTCATAGAATGTTGGTTGATAGCTAGATAAAGCCCACCACCCCATGTGGCTCTGTTATGTGTGATATTGCAACTCACAATTATTATTCCTATTTGGTACGAGTAATCACTGACGGCAATGGCTATTCCTCCTCCATTTCCCCACGCTGACGGAGAATTATCAGTAAACTCACGAGCATTAGCCCCTGTGCCATCATTGTTAAAAAATGAACTATTCATTATAGTGTACGAACTCTTCTGCACATCGTCATACTGCGACTCGTTACAATGTTGATGATAACGTTTTTGTCCACAGAAAGAAAGCTCTATATGGAGGCCAACGCCATTTGCCAGTACATCATCTCCAGTTCTCGGCGAGCTGCCTTCAAAGTTACAGTTGTTTATTGTTATTGCACCTTTGTTATTAATCATTAATAGCCCACTACCTTTGCTACTTGATATAATTACTGAATTTATAGTAATATTTGAACTGTTGTAGATATAAACACTGCTGGCAAAGTACAAGTGGTGAATATTGTTTGATAATGCATTGAACAGAGTTCCACATTGTCTGATAGTAACATCTTTCATGGTGAGGTTACTAACTTGGCTAATGTGAATACCTGAATTATTAGACTCCTTGCAATCAATGACTGTAGGATGTCCTTCTATAGATACTAGTGTTTTCTGTGAAATGGTTAAGACTTCAAGAAGATGGAAAGAGGAGGAACAGAACTTTATTGTCAGTGGACTTGCAGTTGAAGTAATACTGGATACTTCCTTTGTAATCCTTGTACATGATAGATGTGAGCCGCATTGATGACTGTCATCAGATAAGCAGACAGTCTCTTTCTTTGATGTGCTGCTTGTAGCCATTATCCAAATGCATGATGCCCCTATAAAGAAGAACAGTGATTTTTCCATTTCAAGTGATAGCAATTATTCTGATTAACTATTACATGTTTGCAATGTTTTTTATCATTTCAAAGTGAAAATAAACAATTTTGGGAGGAGAGGCGTGTTTACTAATTTAACAACCAAAATGAGTGAGCAAAATGGAACAAGAAGGAAAGGGTAGATGTCAATGGAATTAAAATTACATGCTAAAAATAAATTAAGCTTGTGCTGTGGCAATTTTCTTGATAAAAGAAAGTAAAACTTGTTTTCATGAAAAATTTACTTGTTTTAGAAGTTTAATCCATTACAATCCAAAAGTGATTTTAAGTTGATGTAAATATGACACTTATTTTCATTTAATGTTTACTATAGAACACACTAAAGCACTACTTAGGGTTTTTACTAGTTTTGCACTATTAAAGACTTGCTTTATTTCTAAACTAATTGTTTATTTTCAATTTTGGCTGTTTACTCCTCAATATTTTTAGGAAAGGTTTAAAAACTCCCAATGCTATGTACATAATATTATATTTATATTACATTAAAGAGCTTAAGCCTTGCAATTATTGTATTTTATTATTGGTTGTAGTTATGTGTCCCAATTAAATATCATTGATATTAGCAATTAAGGAGTAATTTTGTGTGTGTATATAATATATGTATATATATATAAATATATATATTATATCATTTCATGTAACAATTGTATGTCTAAAACAATACTGCTGCACTTATTTCTATTTATTTGGCAGGTGGAAACTCCTGTTCAAGTCATAAAACTATGCCCAAATTAACCATTTAATTTGTAACTTATTTAAATTTATATTGGTCTTCCTTAGCATCAAACTTTTTCAGAAGTTAGATGAGAATGTGCTAGACTTTGATTTGATGGCACAAAAAATTTTTTTTTGCAACTTCAAAAGAATTGAAACTTTCATTTTTTCTGTATTAGAGTGATATCCCCCTCCCTAAGGCAAGGAAATTAATCAGTTCCAAACTTAAAAAATTTCAAGAATATTTGAGCATT